>Ga0123355_10009253_pt1 | contig 14956 bp, 17 predicted proteins | sample TergutEmb28metaG_3_FD_89872 | JGI IMG/M metagenome (GOLD analysis project Ga0123355, IMG submission 89872) | Embiratermes neotenicus P1 segment gut microbial communities from Petit-Saut dam, French Guiana - Emb289 P1 | ecosystem: Host-associated > Arthropoda: Insects > Digestive system > Gut ...
CAAAAATAAAAAAAAAAAAAAAAAAAAAAAAAAAAAAAAAAAAAAAAAAAGCCAGTAGCTGGTACATGCCTACACTAATTTATCGCTCCAGGACCAATTAATCAACAACATGAGCAGAGTTATTCCCAAGAAGTTAACAGTTCCTCAAGTCAAGAAATGCCCTACGTTATACAGAATCCGAACCTTCATTACCATGCTCACAACAGCTTAACAGTAGTCCTTTACCCTCCACCAGCGAAAACAAGTCCACATTCTTCCATCCTGTTTTTTAAAGATCCATTTCAATGCTATCCTCCCATCTTCGCCTACCGCTCCTTCTGGTTTTCCCACCGAAAGTCTGTATACATTTACTTCTCTACCAAATACGCCACGTCCAACGCTCATCTTGCTTCCTTCACCTGATCACCATAATACTTGGTGTGGAGAGAAAATAACGAAACTCCTCACTACGCTATTTTCTCCAGTCTCCTGTTACTTCTTTCCTCTTAGGCCCAAGTATCCTTCTCAGCACCGTAATATCCAAACATTCTTGTTTGTTTGCTTCCTTTAATGTATGAAACCAAGTTTCACACCCATATAAAATATAATGCAAAATTACAGTTCTGTATGTTTTATTCTTTACCTTCTTAGATACCAAAGGGGAATATTCTGAATTGATTGACAAGTATTCCCCGAAATTAATATATGGTTTGTTTGTGAAAGAAACTTAAGTTTCAAAATACATTAGTCCCTCGGTCATCCGGACTATATGGGGAGACTGGTAGTCCGGATCACCGGGGAATCCGAACCACCGAGGGGGAAACTCCGTGGTATAGGTAACCTACAAAACCCTAGCACTCAAAGCTAAAGTATAACGCCTTGGGGACAAAATGCTGCACTTAACCGAGCATAATAATAATAATAATAATAATAATAATAATAATAATAATAATGGGACTTTTGCCACTATCATTTCACTATAATAGTGAAAGAAAAGAGACAGAGAGCTAAGACACTCATGACATCAAGTCCTTTACTCCTGAGCAGTTAAAAACACGTTGGCTCTTCCCGATTCATCCGCGCCAACAGTCCCGGAGTACCGTTTATATCCGATTTCCCTCCAGATGATCAGAACAATGGCTGGACCGGATTACCGAGGGAAAAGAAGGGTTACAACTGGCCCAAAACTGTCAGGATTATCCGGGAATCTGACTGAACGCGGTCCGGATAACCAACGGACTACTGTATTTGAAATCTGTGTTTGTTCAAAGCATGAACACCAGGAAATAAACTTCTTAGGCACTGAAGCAGGTTGATCTTGCAGCAAGCAATGGAGAAACCGAACGTAAGTTTATACATCACCAGCATTCAGGAACATATTGCAATAAAAATGTCTTTGTAATTGTGGCAAAGTTACAAAATCTGAAAAAGAAAAATACTAATAAATCGAAGGTTGTTTTCATACATCGTCGTTACCTTAAAAACAGAATTTTCTCAATTCTCATCTCCTAGTTAGTAACCTAAAAACAAAAACTCAGTTCTATAATTACAGCTGTCATATAAAAGTCCATAAGAAACTTGGCCTATAATCCTAACAGACGGACATAAATTAAAGGCGTTCAGAAAAAGGTACTGAAAACATATATGGATGTAAGTGAGAGAAAGTAAGAAAAGAGTAAAAATTCTCAAAGAGAAACTTCATAATATGTGCCTATTGTGAAATGTTAAGGTAGTAAAATCAAGCTTTAACAAATAAGCGTGGAACGTAGATAAGAAGATGCATAAAATAATTCAGTCCAAAAATTTCTAATGGGAACCTACGCATATAGGGAGAAATTAAAATGAAAAAAATATATCATATGGGGGTGTAAGCTGGATTCAAGATCGTAGTGTAACTTGTGGCTCCGCAAAAGGTGGAGACTTGGTTGACCGCAGAAGCAACTAAGGGCTTCTCAAGAAGACTCTTTTCCATGGAGTAAGAACAAATTTTATTTTCAGAAAGAACACTCCTGTGTAACCTACGACAGTAGCAGATGATAACAGTACTCCCATACTCTGTACATATTGTCCAGAAATGCAGCTATGCAAGATAAGAAGAGGTTAGTTCAGCTTTGTTTATGGGCCATAAAAAAGAAAAGCAGTTAAACATCTCGGTCCATAGACACATGCAGTAAAAAAAATGCCCCTATAATTTGATGATAAAATAAATTAAAGGTTTCGTTTCCAGTATTTTATTCCCGCGCTATGCATCAGCTTTTTGTTCACCAAGGACGAGAAGAGATGGCCGGTAAGGGGAGAAGAAAGGAGAAATGGGCGGACTTTAAAGAAGTATCTGAAGAGAAGCTGCAGTCGTAATTACAATTATTATTAATTGTTTATTAGCCTCATAGTTCATGACGGATCTCGAAATAACGATAAAGTTCGCGGAAATTAGATTCCCGAATGGCAGGAACTGTCTTACAGAACATGAAATATACTCAGCTTGGAACAACACAAAAATTAAGAGTCAGATTTAGAGCCCACTACCCGCCAATTCTACTAGCAACACACACAATCATGCCACAGCTAGATTAAGACCCATTCAAGTGTGGATTATTTCGGTGCCTTTTAGCTGGAGGTCGGCTGAACCCTCAGGGACAGCAAAAATGAATACATACTATTCAATAAGGCGCGATGTTTTTATAGACCACTCTACTGGTTCACTGTCATTACCGCAAGGAACACTATTGACATCACTATAAATTTTATATTGACTTTAGGGATTTTTTTAGACTTCAAGCCTTCAAAATTTAGTGGTAACTATATATAACAAAATATTTACTAAAAAATGTGCTTTTAGCCCGCACAGTGTATTTAAGTATTCCCCATACGGCTCTAACGAAGAAAATCGACAGGCTTATTACACACAATTTAATAGCCGGTCTTTTTTATGGAGGCACCTGTGTTCTCTGTGAAGTATCTAGTGATTCTTCGTACGTAATTTATGAGGGGGTGCTGATAAGTCCTTAGCCCGACCAGGAAGGAAATAAGCTACAGCAACCGAACTCGGGATTTATTCAACATAATCCTCACGAAGGTCAATACACTTTTTAGCCCGTTATTCTAACTTTTGCAAACCACTCAAAGAAATCAGAAGTCTCCGCGGCAGCAATGACCTCCGCGTCGGACGAAAAATGGTGAACTTTCAATTGTTTTTTTAGTCCAGGGAACAGACGGGGCCAGATCCGGAGAATAGAGTGGGTGATCAAGACACTGGAAGTCCAGGTAGGCCAGTTTCTTCTGGGTTGCAAGTGCCCGGAGAGCCGAGGCATTGTCGTGCAAGAACAAGACACCCTTGGTGAACTTTCAGCGGTGTTTCTCCTTCAAAATATCCTTCAGTAGCACCAGCAGATATGCGTAATATCCCGCGTTGATAGTTTGGACATTTGGAAGGTAATCAATGAGGAGGATGCCGTCTTGATACCAAACAATCGAGGCGAAAACTTTTGCAGTGGTTTTTTCTCCCGGAAATTTTTGGGGCGGGGCGTGGTGAACCGCTATGCCGCCACTCCATTGATTTTTGCTTTGTCTCCGGGTCATAGTGATATAACCAGGTTTCGTCCATCATTTGGGTCGCGCAGAAAAAAACTCCGGAAGTTGCTCAGACGACTGGCACCGTTGACGTTTTTGATCCGCGTTCAGGCATTTCGGAACCCACTTCGCGAAGAGCTTCCTCATGTCCAGATCTTCACGAATGATGGACCCAAACCGCTCACATGAGATGCCCATTAGTTCAGCTATTGATTTAGCCGAAATCCGGTGGTCTTTCAAGATTAGATGGTGAATTTGATCAATAATCTCCGGGGTTGTCACTGTTTTAGGTTGTCCAGGACGAGGCGCATCACAGATGGAAAAATCACCACGTTTAAACTGGGCCACCCTGTTTTTGACGGTGACATACGGTGGTGCATGTTCTCCTAATGTTTCTTTCAGAATAGCATGAATTTCCTTCGCCGCCTTGCCTTGCAGGAAAAAAAAAATTGATGTTGTTGTTCAAATCGCGCACGTCGTCTGACATGCTCCCTTTCAGCCTCTGCAACAAGAAAAGACTTGCAATTCGGCACATGAACAGATCCTCCTTTCCAACGACACTATCGATTCCGTCCTACGGCATGGGAAGTAGGACGGGCTAAGGACTTATCAGCACCCCTCGAAAATAAGAAGTAATCTTTAAAGCATTAAAAATCATCTCTCCTGCCTGAACTCTTTCCTTTATGTCCTTTGAAGTGTTAAATATTTGTTATTTTGTAAAAATCCAGGCCAATAAATACCATGTGATTTCTGCTTAAGGGACACGTGAGGGGAGAAAATTTTGAGACGGAGAGGGAGGGTGCTCCGAAAAATTAGTGACATTTCATAACGGGTCGGTGACTCCAGAGTGTTGGAGAAGCACTGAACTATTTCACGGCCAAGCAGGAAAGAAGCCATGTCACGTGTTATTTCTGACACTCCTATATTTGGAGCACTGTCTCCACATAACGAGCGTTATTTAAAAGGTTCCTGCTGCCTGCACAGTCCAAGAATGTAGAACAGTGGTGAACAACCTTTCAATCAACTTCCAAGCACGACGGTCGAATCAACATCAGTATTGGGGCGGTAAAACATGTCTGAAATTAATTCATAAAAAGCCACATTAATAGTAAAACTATTGAAAATATTCTTACATAAGAAGTTCGTACTACGAGGCATGTGACATGTTATCAAATAGTGATATCTGACCACCGCTTTAGTGTCCGGTTCCTAAACACAGAAGCATCGAAAACAGTTAGCTCCATAGTTACTTGTATATGGGGCAGAACTTCTGTATATATTTTGGTACGAGTATTAAAATTGTGTTGATTGGTCGATAACACGTCGTACAACGCATTTCTGAGCTATGACTTTGCATGTTCCGTGTTTCTGAAACTAGATTCAGGGCCGCACTTTTCCCATCCCTGATGCAGACTAAGCGGAACACCCAGTACGCTGAGTAAAAAAGCTCATGTACATGCAAACCGTACTGTTCCTTCTTCAGCCCTCTCGCCCTTCCCAACATGAAGTTCATGTAAACACTGTAGTTATAAGAATTTTGTTTACGTCACAATCAATATGATGTCTCTATTACAAAAATAACTTTTATGACAAAGGGCCACCCCGTTAATTTGGGCTGGTTCGCCGACCGCATTTGGTACATTTAACCGTCTAAATTGCTGTGTAATTTTTATAGTATATACACAATTTACAAGTGTGGGCGTGGGTGGCATAATAGAACCTGGCGGGCCACAGGTCGGCGACCCATGGTTTAGGCCGTGTGCACTGAGAACCCTAAACAATACTGCATGGTAAATCCAACACATTTTACAGTCAAACCAGCCGTTAGCCATAAGTGGCTACTGTCCTTTAGAATCGCATGTTTTACCCAAAAAAGTCAAGAGACTTCCACCATGTCATGTCGTGTCCACTGGCAAATAGCAGCGAACAGATTACTTTCGACATGTCTGGCCTAATTTAATGTAAACAAGCTCTTAATTTTACACACACTCCACTTGTGTGGTTCGTGCCTTACGCAGCATATTGGCCTGTTGTTTTTCATAATAAGTAAGCAATGTGTTCTCTACAAGGTAAGAAGAAGTGCTTCTACTATTTAGTTGAATTTCAGGCTTCAAATCTCATATGGATCCAACCCAGGTCAGTCGGTGTGGGATTTGTGGTGGACAAAGACGCAATGGGACAGGGTTTTCTTCGAGTACTTCGTTTTCTCCCGTAACACAATTCACCAGCCCACCATACTTATCTGTATCTACACCAGATCCTATTACCAGAAGGACAAATGGGCGAAGCTTGGGTAAAGGTAAAGATAACCCTAGAACAGACCACGAAAGACCAGAGAGGGAGCAGATACATAGCTCTATTCTTCCTTCAACCTCGACGCTAGTTAGGATGAGTGATCAACGCCACGCTCCGGTCGCTTTATCCCCGGGAAAGACCATGTACCCATTGTATAGGAGGCTGGATGGGTCCCAGGGCCGGTCTGGACGGGTGCGGAAAATCTCGTCCTCACCAGGATTCGATCCCCGGACCGTCCAGCCCGTAGTGAGTCACTATACAGACTGCGGTATCCCGGCCCCTTACGAAGTCTGGGAGCCTTCCGAAAAACAATGATCTACGGAAACCGGACAGCATCAAATATAAAACGTGTACCCGAGATCCCGTATGTCCGGTGTGAATTTCAGAAGCTTTTCTTCTCCTGTACAGATTTCCACGCACGGGACATTCCTGTGTCATGTTTTTACAGCTGGAAGTCTAATAATTCTGAGTTTTATGGCTAACTTTTACATATCTTCCGCAGCGAGATTCAGAACCTCATTACTTACATGTTCATTTATTTATAACAGGCTGCTGAGGAAGATATGTGAGCCGGGGAAGAAGGACCAGAATACTCGAGAAGAATACATGATGACAAGCTTCACGATTTGTTCTCGTCATAAGATTATTTATGATCAAATCAATGAGGATAAAATGGAGGGGGCATGTGGCATGCAGGGAGGAGAAGAGAAATGCATACCGAATTTTGTTGGGGAAAACTGTGGAAAAGAGAACGCTTGAGGCGTAGGAGTTGTTGCGAGTACAATAATGTTAAAGCAATCCCCGTACAGAAGGCCTGAAACTTATCTGTTTTAATAGCAACATAATTTGACATTTCTTGAACATAGAGGGTGCTTAAAATATTAACTGTAACTGTATTGGGTGGTTTTAGTCATGCATTTTGTGCGACGGTTGTATATTGTTTGTGTTCTTGTATGTCGCCCTGATGATAGTAACAGGAGCGACCGATACATGTCGGTAAATAGTGAATGAGATAAAACATATTGTATTGATGCGCGTTTGTTTGTTTGTTTGTTATATAGGTAAATACTGTAAGGTATTTCAAAGAAATAAAATACGAAGGAATGGGTTGGATGAATTTGGCTCAGATTTGGGTCAAACGGCGTGCTGCTGTGAACTCGGTCACAAATGTTCGGTTTCCATAGAATGCGGAGAATGCCGTACTTGCTGAGAAAGCTAGTTCATTACAGAGTGAGTGAGTGAGTGAATGAGTGGGTGGGTGAGTGAGTGAGTGAGTGAGTGAGTGACTCAGTCAGTTAATTTTTATAACAACCAAGCCATTTCACTACTGTTCATAAATTCGCAAATCATTTCTTTACAAAACCACCTCATTTTGTCTTCATATTTAGCACCGGGATTTCACATGGTTTCTTTCTACAAAGTTTTCCAACAGATCTTTTCATGGACTGAGGAGCTAGAGACACACCAACACACTACAATACTCACAGTTACAGGATTGAGCTCACAGACCTGTAGATGCCCACTTACCTGAAAAGAAAGACGAAGGAACATTACTCTAACAGTCATAATTACAGTTGCATAGATGCATTACGCGAATGCAATAAACTAGTAATACGAGTAGACTCGTCTTAGCAGTTAGATGATCAAAAATTCGCGGTCGCTATTGCAAATGAGGGTCATCTTATTACACTATACCGACTCGTAGTGACATATTCAACAAGACACAACTATGAGATAATCTTCAGTGTCACCCTCGCCTAGGGCTGACAACTGATATTATCCTGTTAGCTGAAGAAGGTGAAGCTGACCGCTCTTCATAGCACAAAGGAAGTAGACGTATGGTGCAAACTTGGCGGTCCGTAGAGATAAGTAGACAGCCTCAGGCCATGGCCGATTTAACCCAGGAAAACAGTCTCATGTACCCATTAAACAGGAGTTTTGGTGTGCCACAAAGTAGCCGCTTTGTTAAGCCGACAAGTGATCACCTGAGCTACACAGTCTGGTAGAAATTTACGGACGTCCCTCCGAAATGCATGCAAATACCCAGCAGAGTATTTTTCTGGAATTGCAATAACCTTTAACCAGGTCATACGGGGTCCCACTCCATTAGACAGAATGCCTAATCCACGTCATGGCCACCGTGAGAACCACTGGCGTAACTTGGGGGAGGGGGGGGGTTAAGAAGCACAAATGCCCCTCCAATATTTTTTCTACCTGAGAATGTACTTTTTGACTACGGAGTTGAAAAAGGCAATAAAAAATTGGGGCTAGAGTGGGGGAAGGAGTGTATGTATGTATGTTAAGGACTGGTTCAAGCCATCTTCCCCCTCGTAAATTAAAGTTCATAAAACCCATGGTCGATTTCCTCCCGCCCAATCCTACTATTATTAGTAGTTAGGCCTTTGGTGAGAACCATTAATACCTAATTAACAATAGTTTTTAGTTTGTAATTATACCATAAGGACTGAAACATGTGAACTAAGATGAGTTCGACACAACCAATTATACCTGTAGGCCTGTTACTAAGAGGCACAACCAGACACCCGACATGTTTCGAACTGTTTACGTTAAGCCAGTTTTTGGTCTGACGCACAAAATTCAAAGTTTTTTTTTTTATTGTAGAAACTGCAATACATATGGATGAATGATGCATTCCTATTGTTACCAAATTGTATCTATATTTTTAAACTGTTACTAAAAGTAAGAACCCTGCAGCTGCTGCTGCATAATACAGAATCACACCAGTGTTTTAACAGACACAAAGAGAAGTCAAAAACTTGGTACTTCAAATTTGTTTAAACTTTTTACAGATCATTTTACAATCAAATACAATTAATAATAAAAACTGAGTACGTCCATATTTACCACAAGCTTACGAGAAGTTAGAGATGTCATTCTTCCATACACATTAACTGTAAAACATAAAGGATTCCTTTAAGAATTCTTGTGGGCCAGACCTGACGATGGCTTGATTTGAACAAGTCGAAATATTTATTTCAGTAATTAACCAACTTGATGCACATAATTTTGTTTTACAATAAGTTTATTTCGGGCCTCTACGTGTTTCGAGCACATGTGCTCATCGTCAGGAGGTCAAAATTGTATTATACAGCCTCTGGTATCATCACAGCTATAGGTGGCCGTCCCGTGCACCGGACAGCCACCTATAGCTGTGATGATACCAGAGGCTGTATAATACAATTTTGACCTCCTGATGATGAGCACATGTGCTCGAAACATGTAGAGACCCGAAATAAACTTACTGTAAAACAAAATTTTGTGCATCAATTTGATTAATTAGTAAGATAAATATACGGAGATGCACGGTCAGCAAAACGTCAGAAGCCGAAATATGTCTTGTGTCTAATTCTGCGTATTTGTAATAAAAGTTGTGGCAAACTGAAGTTATTTTCTTCAGTCAATTCTCCGCACATCTGGGTGTCCTCCATGAATATACAACGCGTCTGAATGGTCATACTTTTGGTAGACATCTTGTTCAGATACAATAAATAAATAAATAAATAAAGTAATAATAAATCCTATCATCAGTTCCACTAGGCAAAAGAAAACACCATATTAAAGAAAGACCATAAAAGCATCGTTAAACTAGGCGTAAAAAGCCGTTAGAGCATCTTCATCCTCGCAGACAAACTTTGGTCAGTACTTGAATTGACCTAACTATATTCGAAGTGTTCATTCAATTTTAGTTTGATTTGTATTGGTATAAGAACAATGTGTTACGTCACTGCTGCCGAGATGATCAGCTGGTTTCCGGTTCCGTTGCCACGGCAGCGCCAAGAGACGTAATTATGATTTAATTAATTACCTTGCTAGCTAGTCCGCTCGGGCGAAACAAAAACTCAGCTTCATGTGAGGAAATTAGGCGTCGTCCACGCGAATGTAGCCCACTCCACTTCAATAGGTTGAACGTCATCAAGAGAAGGCCGTCAATATTATCCTTCCAAGACGGGGCGTAAACCGATTTGAATTAACAGCGAAACAGGGAAGCAAACATGTGGAATAAAATCAAATTACACTACGTAATTTGGGGATAAATGTAAAAACAGGCAGAGCCGTCATGTAAACGATAACAGTAAAGGTAAAGTTCACCCTAGAACAGGCCAAGAAGGTCTAGGGGGGAGTAAAGGTATAGTTCTACACTTTCTATAACCTCGGCGCTATGTTGGGTGTGTGTTCAATGCCACGCCCCGGTCGCTTTACCCCAGGAAAGCCCCGGTACCCACTGTTTAGGCTGGGTGGGTGCCAGGACCGGTCTGGACGGGTGCGGAAAATCTCGCCCCACTGAGATTCAATCCCCGGACTGTTCGCCCCGTAGCGAGTCGCTATACCGACTGCATTATCATGTATTTACGTACGTTCTCTGCGTGCTTAAATAAGCGCCAGCCATTAAGACATTGAGACATTCGGGGTAGAGAAAGTTTATCTCCACGCACTCCTAACCTCGGCACTAGATTGATGTAAGAGGTCAGCTTCATGCCCTGATCACTTTACGCCTGGGGACAAAACCCAAGGTACACACCGAGAAGGAAGCCGGGTAGATCCCAAAACCGGTCTGGGCACTTGGATAGGAGAATCGTCTCTATCCCTGCTGGGAAACAAACCACAACTCCTCGGTCGTCCAGAAGGTAGCGTAGTCCCTGTACCGAATACTTCAACCCTGGATCCAAGATTGTTTAAATTTAGCCTCTAATATAATTTAAAATCTGTTACTGATATTCGGAACATTGCTTCCTATTCTGTTTACAGTCATCGAACTAACAGGTGCAACTTAGACTATCCATTAGTTGCCGCTCGCGCGGTATCTCACTCGAACATTATCATCTCTACACAGTTCAAGTGCAACTGCGTGACGTCACAGTCAAGTTGCCGTCTCTCCTGTACCCAACAATGAACATTCGATATCGAAATATTTTTACTAACTGAGCAGGACAGATTTAAACATAGTTGACGAGGTAGTCTCAAATCCATTTAAGTAATACCTCAAAATAGAGATTTTACCTCGCAGTAAACAAAATGGTTCAATCAACCACGATTGACGCTGCTTTGAGCTATAATTGAATGCAGAAACTTAAGAGGAAGGTCTCTTCCCTCCGCCGGGAAAGAAAGCACAGTTTCTTGGCCAGTTACAGGAGGTGGTTCGCATTGCAACGATTGTTCTTGAAATGGATAAGGTACAATAATAAATGTTATTACAGTACTTCACACCATTTAACACGTGATAGACCCACAGACTTAGTAATGTCCATAAGGATCTATTAAAATTTACATGCCGTAAAAAATGTAGAATTCCGATAACGCGCAAAGGTAAGTACAAACAAATAACCACTCACTCCGATATAAGAAAAACACCGGATACATATCTAGGAAGAGGAAGATTGCTTGGAACAGAATGTCATGATGATAATCCACTTTCAGTTATACTTTTATACATTTTCTTAAGAGTCTCATTTCAACAGCCGGTAAGAGTAAAGAATCAACAAATTGTAGGTTGTCGACCTCTCCAGTATATTTATTTTCGTCGTTAAAAACTTAAATGAGAACAGTCAGCCTCGTAATACTTTGCACATATCAATAGACAAAACACAAACCGCAAGAAGCATCTTCCTGTTTAGGTGTCGTAACTGAACTAATCCGAAATTTCTTGCGATAACTCTTGCAGCGCGCACAGTGGATGGCCTACCGTCAAGTACAGCTCAAGCCTCCTCCTATGGCGATAAAGCTAAACAGGCAGTTCCAAACATAAACAACAAAGCCTATTTATTTAATTCACTGATATCTGGTCCTAACAGTGGATGTTATTACGGTTTTAGTTTAAGTGCAGATTCTGTATACGTTACAGATTTCTGACATCAGCTACGTACCGCTTCGTCACAAATTTATATGGCTTTGAATGCCTTACAGTAGCACAATATTCACACTAAACTTCTTAAGAAATAGTCAAATGTTCGAAAAATTCCAAATGGACACATACACAGGATGTGATTACCTCAACAGTGTACTTTATCCTCGTTAGGAAGGAACGTACAGAATTACGAATGCATATAAGGCAAGTCTTAAGTCGTGCAAAATCGTATTTATTAAAAATCGATGTATTCTGGGATATAAAAGCTTAGACTCCCATTGCTATAGTCGTTTGAAAAATACCTGCTCTCCCAAGGTCTGCCCTGTACAAGGCAGCATTAAGTTTACCCGAACCGTTGTTCCCAACCTATCACACTACCACTACAAATTACAGAACCCGAGATGATTCTTGCGGGACGGTGGGTGTGTCTAAAGCGGCGCGGGGTTCAACCGGCCTGGCCTGATATTGGTAGGTTTTTCTACTACTACTACTACTACTACTACTACTAGACTGCGTTTGAAATGTGATGGCACACGCACAGAAACCAGATTTCATCTTTCGGCGAAACGGACGAGTCCATTTAAGTCGGCAGGGGCGTCAGTTCAGTTGACTACTGGCAGCCGAGGTGTACGCATCAGCGGTAGTAATGCTGGATACACCAATTTCTGAGGAAGTGTGAAGAGTACTGGCTACCCACTCCATTCGCCAGTTTCCCCTTCACTTCCCCTCTCGTGCGTCACCGTGTGTCATCACATTTCAACTAGCCTCTACTACACACGACTGATGACATCCAGCATTTCGAGAAGCGTGTAGCGATCCGGTGCAGTCGGTGCACCATGCGAATTTTCTGTGCGTCGGTAACAGCAACTCATCATTTCCCACGAAGTTTGGCGCGTGCGTATCTGTCGTATTCCTAGCAGGGATCGTCTCCTGGCCTGTGGACAGTACTTTGCAAAGCATCGCAAAACAGACACTAACTTTCATTGCTACAGCCATAAGAACCCCCAGATCTCACCATGAACGCCGTCAAAAGTATTCACCATCCCACGTAAGATAAGTAAATAAATAAGTAACGCAGCGTCTGAGTGAGACTAAGACGTTGCTGAACGATATCTCCATTTCCAGTCGTATTAATGTCGTAGCGCTTAATTAAGAACATGGATGACTTTACTTTTACAATAATAAAGCAAACATTATTGCTTCAAGAAAAAAAAATGATGACAGACCCCGTCTCTTCTTCTGTCGTAAAGTAACCCCAAGCACATAAACTTAATGATGTTTGAATAAAAGTTAAGACGCGTGATCAAAGAATGAACTTAAGGGTTACATGGCACAGACAATTGCGGAAAGTCTTTAATCCTTTGAAGACTGAGTTTTTCTTCTTAATTATGTACAGAAAGTCATCAGAAAACATAAAAATCGGTCTATTGATGCTGTTTAGGAAAATAATCGGCGTTTACTGTAAGTGCCATACACAACATAAACAGACGCGTACCACGTCGTCAGGGGAAGAATTTCATAACGTTCCAGCATAAAGAACATAAATTTCACTGGTCTTACATGGTCAATATCACGTCTTACAAATGAAGTCGGGTCACATTATTATTTTTTAACGATGGGAATATATACTATGACACCAATCTTGCACAGACAACGATTTTTCCTTAACTAAACTCAAAGTTCATAATGCAGTATTTTAGTTATACAAATGACGCTTAATTCTCTATGCAATCCAACCCATACTTAACCTTAGTGTAATAAAAATTTCCGAACACATTTATGACATAAAGGAAACACAATTAAAATACTGTCAAGCAGAAAAAATAAGGACAACAATAACACCCCGTCCAAATGATAATTTATTGAATTTGAAAAAACAAAGAATCTACTTTGTGAACAAAGAAAAGGCTGGTATTTCAAGGCTGAATAAATTTATTACAAAACAAACAGGCTAGTTGGTGTTGCACATGAATAACTTCTTATAGCTCAGCGAAACAAATTAAATACACATGTAACTGCGATATGAAATTAGTGGCATCTGTTTCAACGTAGGCTTGCGAATTGTATCGTTCGTCTTATTTATGGTTTAGAGACTCACAACAGCGACAACCGAAACTAAAATGAAAGTCACATCAAAGCCAAATAACTTTCCTGCAGCAGCGCAATACATTTGGTATATTTTATTTTGTAATTCTTGCATGACCTTAATGTATCACAGTAAGCCTATTTTAAAATTAATCCTTTTAAAAATATTAGAGATATAAAGATAACGCGCGGTACCAACAGCGAGGACAAGTGATTTACTAGCAAAATTCAGAAGGTCAACGTATTTTATGGCCCATTTTTATCTGAAGGATATGAAAGTGTAGTGTATTACAGACCAAGGATATTCTGTGCTTATTCTTAGGCTTGGTGGATGCCAGACATCATTCGGAATATTTAAATTTGTACCTGAAAAAATATCAGCTTTGAAATAATGAATTTGCGCTGAGAAAAAATAATATAATAAATATGCTTGTTAGTAGCATTGTTGTTCTGTTTGTACAGTGCAAAGTTACTGGAAATGTCATTTACAGGCACGTGTACACAGGTATTCGTTTTTCTCTTTCGTTGTTCTTTGTTTGTGCTTACTGTATAACCGGCCGTTGTAGCCATTCAGTCAGCATGTTCATTACAAGTACTATTACTATTACTATTATTGCTTTTATAATCTCATTCATAACTACCGTTAGCAACTAATCTAAACGCCCGGATAATTCAGTGTAGGACTGGTTACAGGTAAAGGTAAAAGTAAAGTCCCTGTACAAGACATGAAAACTTGTGGGGGAGTGGAAGTTACCTCCACCGACTTTTAACATTGGTAAAAGATAGGTTTAGTGGTCAACTCCCAGACCCGGACGCTCTACCCACAAAGAAAGAGGCCCCAGTATCCATTGAGTAAGGGTGTACAGGCCGAAGGAATTTGGGTATCATGTGAGGTAGGATAGGAGACTTCGTCTCGAAGGTCAAGTGTCATGGCACAATGCATCGTAGTTGGGGGCGCAGTGAAAACACCTTATTGGCAGAGTTCAGGTAGAGTGATTTTATGAACCCTTCTCTCCCCCCCCCCCCCCCCCCCCCCCCCACCCCCACCCCACCCTCCCCCACCCCCCCCACCCCCCCCCCCCCCCCACCACCTTCACCAACCACACCACCACCACCAACCCACCACCCACCCCCACCCGACCGCACGAACGACCACGACGGAAA
>Ga0123355_10009254_pt1 | contig 14955 bp, 7 predicted proteins | sample TergutEmb28metaG_3_FD_89872 | JGI IMG/M metagenome (GOLD analysis project Ga0123355, IMG submission 89872) | Embiratermes neotenicus P1 segment gut microbial communities from Petit-Saut dam, French Guiana - Emb289 P1 | ecosystem: Host-associated > Arthropoda: Insects > Digestive system > Gut ...
GGCTGAGTGGACCCCGTTCCAGACCCACTACTACTCAGAAAATCTGGTAGCGCCGGGGATCGAACCCGGGACCCCTGTATCTGTAGCCAGAAACTCTGACCACTAGACCACAGAGGCGGTCACTTATATGTTAATAATTTATTTCCATTCACGATTATTGTTTCACGTGTTCCGAGAGGTTTTACAATTAAGACTTGAATATATTCCTTGTACCATGCTTGCTAAATGCCGTGTTTAATTGGACCATTCGAGGACTCCAGGTTATGTGCCTGTGAGAACTGCTAGGGACCAAGCCTCGAAACAGAATTTGCATACTGAGTTTCAGCTTTCGGTCTCTTATTCCAAGATTTACTTGTATTAAAACAGCAATGTTAGCAACTATAAAATATTCAATATTAACCAAATTACGCTCTGTGAGACCTGGACGATAGAAGCCCCCTTAGGTTTCACGAGTGACATTTCTCATTCACTTTATACAGACAAACACAAAACTTCAGTAGCATAATCCCTCGTAAAGAAAGTTCTTCGTTTTCATCTAAAGAATATAATTTTTAAACAAATGTACTGTTATAGCAGAATAACTCGGAAGAGAGTAATAGTGCTGCCCCATAGATTTTGGTTGAAATTCAGACGTTATGGACTCAAGCTGTGACAAGATATGTGGTCAAACGGGACCAGTCTACTTTATTATGACCGGGCGGCTATGTTATCGCCTCCATACACGTCCATAGGACCAGCAATATGATATCTCTGGAAAATCCAGGAACTTAATATGAATTCTGAGGTGCGTGACGCGGCCAATTTAGCCCTCAATTACTGTGCAATTTTTGACGGCTTTCTCCGGAGGTATTGCCTTCTTATTTTCTTTCTTTTAATAGATGCAAAATGATTACAGCGATAGCTGAAGGCCTCTTGGGAAACAGAAAGTAAAGTCAAAAGCCTTTCAGCATTAGAATGCGAGAGTTCGCAAGGCATTCCTCTCTTGAATAAATTGTAAGAGAAATGTAGACGTTTCTCCAGTACATTTCATTGCATATCTGTAATATATTAAAATTTTCAATTACAATGATTCACATTTTGTGGAATATCATATCAATTTGACTAGTAAATTTTTATTGAGCTTTTGACAGAACTTAATTTCTTCATGCTGAAGAAAGAAGCAGGTTAGAAACTACTGTAAATCAGATCCAGGCTGCCCGAAAAACACTATTTCAGTTAGCTGTAATAATAATAATAATAATAATAATAATAATACCTATTACTTATTGCTATATTATACCATAAATAATTGAGTTGTGTAGATCAGCTGTTACTACGAAGAGGGCAGCCACGGACAACGCGCATGTACAAATATACTATCAAAAGAAACATTTAAATCTAATGTGTTCCGGCTTGAGAACAGAACGACGCCTACAAGAACAAAATTTATGCGCGTATGTGACAACAAAGTGCAGTAGACAGAATTTTGTTTTTTCCTTACTTGCATATCGGTGTCTTGTGTTTCCCAAAAAAATGTTTTTCTCTAAACTCCTTCTTAAAAAAGGGTGTATTATTGCATTACATTTCTTCTATTTTACATACGAGGTATACTTTAATTCTACATTATTATCATGCATATAGAATGTGTTACGTGTCTTTTCCGAACCAAAATATGTTATTTAATTCTTTGTTTGTAAGAACAGAAATCAACCTACCATAGGTTAAATTACATTTTATTCTAAAATCTACTCCGAATTATCGAAGAGTTATTTGATATGACATTCTTCCTAGGGAGGGGGACTGTAAAATATTTTATATTACTTTGCGTAACTGTATTAAAAGAAATCCTTTATATATCTGAACACACATATTTTAAATGGGACATCCTTAGCAAATTATTTTGTTACATTACCCGAGGTCACAATATTTTTTGTTCATTGCAAAGTTACACTGACGTTACTAGCCACATTTAGTGAGTCAGGCTTTAGAAGAAAGGAAAAACTAAATTTAAAACCATGACAATAAAAATTTATATTCAAGGATGTGACGCCGTGTAGGTGTTCCCTAATGACGTAAGCATGACAGTCCTGTTCACCGTCGTAAACTTCTTATGGACTAAACGGTGGTACATTGCTAAGTTAGCAATCTTCAGAGATAAGTCTTGAAACAAGAACTATCAAGCAGAGCGGCAGACGAGGAAAGGAAACTGAAGTTATTTCATGCTGAATGAAGGGGCTTTAAGAGCTGGAGCGCAGATATGGAGAGGAAATGAAGAAAACGAGAAAGCGACTGAAACGAAAGAGAAATTGCAAATATATTCAATTCCTTTTTCATAACAGGAGAGAAGAACGTAATCCCTTGAAAATTCTTGCGTTACGAAAGAAACGAAAATTATTTAAAGATGCGGAAAGCATAAATCTAGGGCAGAGACGAAACCACATTTATATTTCACGTTAAGAAGGAATGCCTCCAATCTTCGCTCATCTTTTCATAAGTTTTATCCCCTGGTGTATTGAAGAACCACTCATTTTTTGTTTCGTTATCAATGGTTATTATACAATGGCTGTTTGAAAAGTAAACTTGCCCTTTTGGCACGTGCTGTGAAATACGTTAGGACGGATGGCAGTGTACTTCAACACACGATGTCTTACTTACTTACTTACTTACTTACTTACTTACTTACTTACTTACTCCATGGTGCAGAGTCCTTCTTGAGAAGCTAACAGGTTTTCAGCTAGTCAGGAAATTCTCAGAATTTTATGGAACCCGAATTTTCATTAACGCACTCACAAGCCTCCGCCACCTGTCCCTATCCTGGACCAGCCCAGTCCAGTCCATATATCCACATCCCACCACCTGAAGATCCATTCTAATATTATCCGCCCATCTAAGCCTAGGTCTCCCCAGTGGTCTCTTTCCCTCCGGTTTCCCCACCAAGACCCTATACACCCCCTCTCCTCACACATACGCGCCACATGCCCAGCCCATCTCTTTCTTCTCGATTTGATCACCCGCACAATATTGGGTGAGGAATACAGATCATTTAGCTCCTCGTTATGAAATCACCTCCATTCCCCCGTTACCTCGTCCCTCCTAGGTCCAAATATTCTCCTCAACACCATATTCTCAAATAACCTCAGCTTCCTTTCCTCCCTCAATGTCAGCGACCTCTCATACGAAACAACCGGCAAAATTATACTTCTATATATCTTGATCTTTAAATTTTTGGATAGCGACCTGGAAGACAAAAGATTCTGCACCGAATGATAGCAAGCATTTCCTAAACTCAATCTGCTCTTAATTTCTTCCGGAATAGAATCTTGATGTGATAAAGTTGTTCCCAAATATTTAAACTCTTTCACCCTCCCGAAAGTACTATTATTAATCCTCAAACTGTGATTTCGTCCTGCATTCTGATCTCGAGACATAACCATGTACTTAGTTTTATCCGCACTTATTTCCAGTCCAATACCCCTAGTAGCAACTACTAATGTCTTACCTTCCATACATCTACGACAAACGAGCGATCTTACACGGAACATTAAATGCGTACTGAAAACTGCAAATACTGCTGAGAAATCGGGGAAAAAAGCGTCAGTACCATTCTTTCACCGAAACAGAAAATTTCTCGCTCAGTAGGCCTATCAAAAGTGCTGTTGGCTAAGGAGGTAGCTGAAGACAAATTTTCGACTTGCAACTTGGTAATATTTGTGGTATAATTACAAGAATATCTTGTCCAAAATCAAGTAATTGGAACACAAAATACAAGACTAGAAAGCTCCAAGTCGGCACTTCGGCTTTGATGAAGACTGCTGTAAATTCCAGGCGGTGTGTATTTTGAGACACAACCGATGTGGATTTGGTAGAAATTGGGTTTTGTTATTCGAGACCTCTTTTTTTTTCAAACTTCATTCCAAGGAGGGAATTTTACTGAATTACCTCAACTCTCTCCGGGCAATGCATAGCCGTAACGTATGTTAAAACAGTGATGCCTTCTTCATAAATCCCTGTCGGTTTGTAACTTTCTACAGTCCACTGGTAACAATATCTAACGCACGCATTTACATTCAGAAACACTGCATTTTGACACGCAGTGCGTTCTCGATTTTCTTACGATTCGTAATATAGACAATACTTCCCCGTGCAGACTCCATTGATTAGAGTTTTTGCTGCAAGCACATTGTCCGTTACGAACTGAAACTTTATACAGAAAAGCCTGTCTTAAACTGAACCTGGGAATAACGGAAACCTGTTTTTAGCGGAAAAAGTTTAGAGTCCCAATGAACTTGATTCCACCCACAATTACGTCAATTAAACGGAACTTGCTTGTAATGAAAAAAAAAATTCTTGTAGTTACGTTGTAAGCAGGTTTTACTGAAGAGTACAAATCATTTAGCTGCTAGTTATGCAAACTCCTCCATTCCCCCGTTACCTCGTCCCTCCTAGGCCCAAATATTCTCCTCAACACCATGTTCTCAAACACCCTCAGCTTCATTTCGTCCCGCAATATTAACGACCAAGTTTCACACCCACACAAAACAACAAACACCCTTTACCTCCCACCATAAACATTTTATATTTTAACATTTTTATTCAAAAACCTACGACAGATTCGGATTCAAAGAATCCATTTCATTAGCATAAATTCTTTTACCTGTTGATAGTTTTCAAGTTAAAATCCTTTCCACACATTGCGTAATATTTACGGTGAACTACGCCGTTAAACATATTTTGTTTTCTCCAAACTTTCCCTCAAATTTCTGATAAAACAAATGTAGAAAAATGCGGATTCTTCGTGTCGCGTGGCATCGATGCACAAAAAGAGGAAGTGTGTCCAGCTTAAGTAGAAAACTATTTGAAAAACAGATCCAAATTTTCGCGAAATTTTTTCCTGATATTCGACTATCAATTTAATCTAGAAGTATTACTCCTGAGCAAATACTTTGCTTTTTTCAAAGAGATGAACTTTATTTACGAAAGAAAAATTTATTCCATTTTTTTCAATTGCGAAGAAAGCCGGTTATTGTTGAAATTAAACATTTTTATCACAGCTACTCCGGCCAGCCAGCCTATGCACAGCTGTACAACAACTACTAACAGTCTAAGATTTTAACTTCTCTGATGGATTCCTTCCTTAACAAACTCCATGGAAAGGAGTTATTCTTGAAGAAATTATTAAATTTCTCCTCAGGCGTTTATGAAACTTGAAGTTACATTAATCTACTCACAGGACTCTACTGCCTATCACTATGCATAGCCAGCTAAATGCAGTCCAAATCTTTAAGATCTACTTCAATGTTATTCTTACATACGTGCCTCAGTCTTTGCCAGTGGCGCACCCAGGAATTTTGTTCGGGGGTGGTTCTACAAATTGAGTTGAGGGCAGTGGACAGAGAAAGGGGATCTGGGGGCTGTAGCTCCCTACCCCCTAATCAAGGATTCTGGAGGCATCTGTAATTTGGTACAAGAAATTTCATTTCATATAGTAAAATTTCTTAATTTTTGGTACTTTAAGACTATTTATGATGACCACAAATTTATTTGTCATTGCTAATGTAAAACAATTACGAACCGAGGTAGTTTTAGAATTTTACTGCTGTTTTCCGAACATCTTGGAGTGTTGGCGTCCTAAATTCAACAATTTTTAACAGTTCTCACAATCGGGTTGAGTTTGGCACGATTTTGGAGGGCCTTCGGAATTTCGGGGGGGTGGGGGTTTGAACAACCCAACCCCCACCCCCCTCGGTACGCCACTGGTCTTTGCCAAGTTAATGTCTCCTTTGGGATTTTAAACTAAAATTTGTTATGCATTTTTCATCTTTCCTAATATTGGCTGCATGTCCAGTCTAGCTCATCTTCCTTCATTTTATTAACTTCACAAAATTACGTAAATGCATAAATTACGACTCTCCTCATTAGGTAGTTTATCTCATCATTCTGTTATTTCCTGTTTCTTATATTCAAAGATTCTTCTAAAATTGACGTTATTTAATAATCAAAATAAATGTTTTATTCTTCCTATTTTCACACACACACACACACACAAACACACACACACACACACACACACACACAAAGAAACAAGCACAAACAAACAAACAAACAATAGGGAAAATTATGTTTACATAGTTTGTTCCTAAATGTTGTGTACAGTAGCAAGACAACATCTCAAAATGTCACTTTATTGTAAGTAACACATTTCTGTCATGCATACTTCTTATTAGCTTTATGCAGTAAACTTCCTGTAAATAAATTCCGAAATCAGTAATTTAAATTAAACAGAATACAAGCGATTTTCAGAAGCGCTACGATGTTACGCCATATAGAACCCTCTAAAATCATTTAACATGAATTTCTACGTCATTTCAATATTTAGACTAGTGTGGTGCAGAACTTACCACGAAATATCATATTCATTACCCTCGCCTCCTTAAGTCCAGTTAATAGTTTATACTGACTCTAGATCTCTCCTTCACTCCTATCTCCTATTCCTCATCCTCTCTCACTTCCCTTGCACTCACTTTCACAATCTCTTACATTTCACATCATTCCCTCTCCTGTCGACTGACACTAAAGGAACAGAGATAGAGGTACGGTCTTGCTGGGTGTAGAATCATCCATCATGGACGTTCATTCAACTGTCCGCTCTACCGCAAAAGAACCGTTGGATGAGGGGTTTAGTTTCGTTAGGAAAACGGGGTTTGCCTCCCTACTTGGAAGCTGCGGGCTGGTTTTCGACTAGTGGGCCTTGGTGTGTTCCCTCTGTGGAATAAAATTAATTCAATAGACTCGTCAGATCCCGAACCACAGCTTCCAGTCTGTAGAATGTGAGCTGGAGGTTTGAACATCTAAACACAAACGCATCAGTGGTTACGTGAGTAAGTAGCATGTGTTAGGAAAAGACCTGATCAGATACTCTAGATATTATTACTGGAGTTGAAGGAAAGCGCTCCTTTAACTACTGCCACGATAGAGCTCAGCATTTGTGTATGCAATGCCATTTCTCAGAGACACTCTTTATTTTCAGCCGTAAAGCTCTATTATTGTACATCAGAGCTTTAAATAACATTGCTAGTGAATTTCAAGTTCTGTTTTTCTTTGTACAAAATTTAATTTTGATACATAAACGTGGATTACCTTTCAAATTGCTGATTTCTAAAACTTACCCCAAAAGAAGAGGGTTTGTATTACAGCGTACATAACAATTTATTTTTAAAGTTCAGGGATCAGGAAATACGTGATATTTAAATTAAAGGGTCGACTATGAATTTACAAATACAATAATCACATAATTAGATACAAATAATTGAGATGTAAAGTGGCCTGTAGAAATACACAAACACATAAAATAGAAGAAACGCAGCAATTCATTTTCCCTTTGAGTAGGATTCAAGCCTACGATCCTACAGTACACGCCTTAGACTGTAGAGAATTTTATTCGACATTTAATGTGTATTATGTTATTACATTTCAGGATCTTACGCCTTTCGGATGCTGACTTCTTACTTGTAGATAATTGCACCATTTAGAATTGGACCGTGTTGCTGTGGATAGGAGATCCTTACTGTCTGCAACTTAAAGGTAAATTTACATGTCGTCGCCATTGCCAGTACTAATAATGGATCTGCACATCTACTTTGTGGGTTGCGAAAGATGACCAAAAAAAGCGTGGAACCAACAACACTGATCTAAGATGGGAGGAAAATTTATTTAACGCCTGGAAAACCTGTGTCGATGGGTGGGCCAGTGTAGAGTAGTAGAAAAAATTGTACGAAGCAAAATGGGAGATGAAATATTGCGCTATTCCTAGATTACGGAATAGACCAGTCCAGATGGGCAATGTACGTATGACGTAATATTGTGCCATGTTAGCGCAACTACTGTTGCCGTGAAATTTCAATAATTCCCTGTTCATTTTCTAGTATTATCTGGGTGATTAATGAGATTACATACTCTAAATAGAGTTGAATATACAACTTCATATAAATTATAATTAATACCTCTGTTAACTCACAATTTCAATTATCAGACATTTGTTTTTTTTTTTAATTATATTCTAACTAATTTTCACCCTCTTCACATATTACATATAAGCGTTTCACTAAAACAAAATGATGTTCTTTTGTTCATGGCCGTCTTTAAACGAAAGATTTGGCTAAAAAGATCGTAATTATAGATACGTCGTTGCGTTGTTTCTCAGTTTTTGTAACTTTTGCCGTAACGCATATTACGAGATCGAACGAAGTCAGCTATGAAGCAATAAGTATTTAATATTCGTAGTGTTTATCTATATTATTACGCTAGTCATTCGGAATGTAATTCGCGCCTTTTCTGCGCCGTATTATATAATCATTTGTAGCCTGTCTGGCTTCACCAATAATTTACATTATATCACAAACGGCAGTGTTTGCCGGAAGAAATGTTTTGGAACTAAAATGTGTATTTTGATTTTCCCTACTACTTTTGTCTGAAATGTTTATAATTTTATGAAGAATTCAGCGAGATATTATAAACGTACATAGGTCGTTAACTGAAGAAGTAATTGTGCTTGCCAGATTTTAATGAAACTTGAATTTCTCTGTTTTTGAAACTTCTCAAATATCGACCTTCATAAAAATCTGTCCAGTGGCAACCGTGTTGTTCCCTGCGGACAGACAGGAAGAGAAGGACGGACGGACGGAAAGAGAGACATGACGAAGCAAGTAGTCTCCTGTCGTAATTTTGCGAACACGCCTAAAAATCTCTACAGACTCAACTAGGAATGGTTCTTCTGTTTATTGTCATGCACACACACACACACACACACACACACACACACACACACACACACACACACACACACACACATACACACACACACACAAAGGTGCAGGCTAGTTTCTGTTTACGGTGGAAGGGCGTTCATGTTTTTGGTTTGAACGCCGGAGTAATAAAGCCTAGGCTAATTAGCAGTAACAAGACATGCACATAACCAGTTGTTTAGTTGAACTGCCATATCCCATCCTCTCAGTAGCTACCAGATTTCTGTGGACGTAACGGCAAGGGACCCAGAATGTTGTTTGCATTGCTAGATAAATGCGTTAGAGTACTTGGCTGAGCACTGGAAGCCAGTACAAAGTAGCTTATTTCGTTACGCATCAGTAAGTATCGTGTCTATGCCACGGTAGCATTTAAGTTGAAATACACATAAAGCTGTTTTTTACTAAGGCCAAACGTACGATATTAGTATAGGAAGTTAAATTAAAGCAGTCCGAGACCAGTCAAACTGGCGGGTCTGCCTGTACAGTACTCAACAATAGGACGGTGTTTCAGAATCCCTTTCCGTATCTTAATTTCCTTTCTCTGTTTGTGTCCATCTGTAATCTACAAGCAGTTCCGTAGGCAAGACCGATCCACTGTTCAAAGAAACCTGACACGTCACGAAAATATTCATAAATTCAGAAAAATTGTTCGAATTTGACGATCCCATAGGTCCCTCATCCATCCTGTAACAAGTTACGAAATACCTGCAAGGCGTGACACTTCTGAAAATTCCGTTCTTGTATTGTCCCTACAAATGGCGAATGCCTTCCAATGCAGTATAAATGCAATCGCTGCCTTCTTTTGCTTGCTGTAGTTTTGTATAATATACAGTGTTAAACCCTAAGCCTCTTCCTAACACGCCTGCTCCTGCCTTATTTCTTGTACTTGCTTTTAAATAATATTATATATTTCTTTTACTTTTTTTCACGACGAGATACCGACGTTTCTACACTTATCTAGTAGAGGCGATGTAACCTATTTGCTACAGACCTACTGGTCTCTTAAAAGGTGTGACATTATCATTGCATTTCTATAGACAATTGTTGTATTACCGTAACCACAACAGTCTTCACTACATAAATTATAGAACTGACTAAATATTTAGGCGTTTATTACGGGTCACCATTAAGTTATTATGATATCAGATACATGAACAGGAAATTTAATTTCGATGTAAAAATAAGATAATAAAATATACTACTGAAAATTGTAATACATTAATTAAAGTCTAGAAGTTATAGCATTGCTTTGTCACTATAATAAATTTACTATATTTTACCTAATTATTCATTTAGTACCTCACAAACAAAAGATGTTCTTTTGTTAGAAACCAGTGTAGTTACATCGTATCTCCAATATCTTATATGACTGATAGAGTGTCTTTAAGCAATCTATCAATTATTTAGTTTTTAAGAAATTTTTTAATGTTATCACGGTTACCCTTCATATGTCTCCACCACGGAGCTCATAAAATTTAAAAATTTAATTTACCATGTTTAATTTATTCCAGAATAATTAATATGTTGATATTTAAACACCTTAAAATTGACGTTGCATTTGGATTTGTTGTTTCCATCTTAAATCCCTAAACAAACCGCTTTTAAGACAAAGAATTTAGGAATTTTAGGGCACTGTAAATTTACAAATGTGGATTTTTTTCTAGACGATAATATTTGAATGGAATGCTAAGTTGATGAGTAGATAACTCGACGATCCCCAATAATTTTCTCTGCGTATGGAGTTAACCTTGACAGCAGGATGTTGATTAAAATTTTGTGTGTATCGACAAAGTGACATGCTTCTAAAATTATTACAATTGTTTTAACAAACTTCTTATTCATGAGTAAGAGATAATCATGTGAAACATAAATATTGACTGTGTGAACAGAATAGAGTGACTACTTTTAAATAGGCCTGTATATGTATTTTCCACTGGGATAAAAATGTCGAAGTATTTTCAAAGTTTCTTAAGATTTTCAGATGCGATTTATTTCAGTAAATTTTCCGACATTTTGAGTTCCTGTTTCATTTAGCAGTCGCCGACCTTTTCGCTTCAAACTTGAGTTAGAAAAGTCCAAGTAGAGGGACAACAAAATTCGATTTTCCAACTAAGTTTAAAAGTGTAATTTAACAGCCATTTAAACCTCCCTTAAGAATTAACAAAATGTGGTCAAGTGAATGATATCCGATACGTCGCACATGCATTTTTAAATACGTAGTAAGCAAACCAGCTCTGCATTCTTCTATCTAAATGGAGAAACCTGATAACGTAGTGACGTACATACATAAACCAAGAAATTATCTTCATATGTAAAAAATTTGGAGAGCTTGACACCTCTGAAAAAGGATACAAACTTTACTCTCTTGCTAGGAACAGTTAGGGTTTTGCCACTGTACCTTGTGGCAGTGCAAGAAATTATGTGATACAGAGAGACATATCAACTGCGTAATTACGTCTCATACACTATAGGAAACCAGAATGCGCATTTATACAGACAGACGGGAGCAGTGGTCCATGTTAAATGCAGACATTTCAGGGGTGCAATGGTTAACATTAATATTGCTTAGTTTATTCATGGGCTGGAGACCATTACAGGGTCTGGAGATTGTGGTGTAGCACTGACTATGCATACACGTCAAAATGCCAGCTGAGCTTCTGTCAGACAGAACTAAAGTTCTCTTGTAGGAAACAGTGGCCCGCGAGTCAAATGTTGTTCATGAAGGTGGAATTAAGGTTAATTACAGGAGGAAGCTATAACTGTAGACAAACTTTGTTGGTATATGTTTTGGAGTTCGAGAACCACGCTAAAGAAGGACATGGCAAAAGGAAATGCGGACCTTCAAGGAAGGACGAAGGCAGGGGTGAGAAAAGGCTGCGTGGCCGATGTGTTGCTGTATTAGAAGTGCCTTAATTTTTATAATTTTTCACAAATTACCTAACAAGCTATTGGCTGAGGGTTTTAGTGAAATCTGGAGATCCATGAATAACTATTTTCACGTCTTCAAATATGAGCTGATTCTTGCTTACTTATGGATCTAGCGAATTGTGAATGCCCCATTTTTACTATTAAAATTCACATAACGAAACACATTAAGTCAATATTATAAAATGTATATCAGATTTACTTTTATTATTTGGGTACAATATATATTCGGTATACCATAAATATAATAGTATTAATTCTGTGATACAAGACTTTCCTTGAAGATTGTATCCGTGCGTACTTCGACTGTAATTTTGTATGTAAGGAAAAAACCAATTATTTGACTTATAAAATCTATAAACCAATATTTCCTGAAGTGTTTGAAAGCGTTTTGTATATCTACGAGAATAAAACGTATTATGTTAATAGCAAAACAATGTACAGCGAATTTCACTTTCTTTTACCTAGCATTTTTGTGTCAAGTAAGAAATTCGCCAATTTTCAGCATTAAATTTCACATCCCTCGGTTCTCCCTCATAATTTTCAGTCCCAATCCAACTTAATGCATTCAGAGCATAATTTATACAGTTGATTGTTCTAATTAATTGCAAAGTGTAACCCTTTACAGGGCTATGGTGACTATATGTAACAATATGTTAACATCATTCTCTAGTCTGTTTTACGACAGGTCCGTAGCGTCTTTCATAGCAAGTTTTCCCCCTGGAGTGCGATACAGACTTTCCTTTTTCAGTTTCCAGTATCCTTTCATTTCCTTAAGGCCGTCCACTAGCTGCTTAAGCCGTTCTGCTCGTCTTCTAGTCACTTTTATATTTCTTTCCATCTTTCTTTCAATAACGTTTTTTAATTGGCAGTTCTGAAGCAAGATGTGACCCAACTAGTTAACTTTACTTCCTCTTTATTTTATGTAAGATCTTCCTCTCCTCCTTGACCTTATGCAATTCTTCTTAATTCTCACACGATTGGTCCCATCCAGTCCCCTCCATGCTTCTCCAACACCACAGTTTAAAAGTGTCCAATTATTTCTCATTTGTTTTCCGAAGTGTACAATTTCAACACCATAAAACGTTATGGTCTGTATGCAACAATGTACTAGTTTCTTCCTCAAACTCAAGTCCAGTTTACAATATATGCTGTAATATTTATAAACTCTGCTTGTTATCCAGAGGGTGCGAACTTATGTGTTTCGTGCATTTCTCAGAAGATACAGCAAATAATTTCCTAGAGGACATTCAAATGCTGTTCATATGATGATGATTATTATTAATATTATTTACTGCAATTGGGTTGTCACCCTGTGGCAGTGGTTATTTTACGTGTAAAGAAAATATGAAATTGGTTACTACTAAATTTAAGTCGGGAGGGCTACATGAAAAGCATGTAGTGGCAACTTGGAATCTTGGGAACCATCTCAGCATTTGCTTTTAGGCATAGGGAAACCAAGAAAAACCTGTGTCGAGGTGGCCGGTCGCAGGAACTTCAGAATACTGACTTCTAGCCAGCAGTCCGGTATCTAAAGTAAAAAAAAAATGCCCATACAGTACAACAAATACACATAAGATAACAAAACACACAAGACAACTATAGCAATACACACGGCCAACCAACAAAAATTACACACAAAACAACTTAAAACTAGCAACAAAACACACGAGACAAGTTAGAATTTTACACGTACAAAAGGTAAAAACACCCAAGCAAGACAGTACTGTGTACAGTTTCTTGTAATTGTTTTTTTTCAGTCATATGTACGAAGGCGGGAGTTTACTCTACGGTAAGAAATAAATTTCTGTTTTTGAGATTTGAAGTTTTCACAGCAGAATAAGTAAAGTTACGTGTTCTATTGTGTGACGCTGCTTGCAAGGTAAACTTTACACAGACATTTTGGAAGGCAATGCGGCCTCTGTTTTAAGGATGCAAACAAACAACGAAGAATTATATGTATTGTGTAGACGAATGACTGACTGTCTTGACCTCTGAATTTCCATTGGACTATCACCCACAAAATATTAAATCCTTATATTAAGTACCATACAAAATATCCCCATCCGTTTTTTAAATACCACTATCGAATATTTATTTGGCTCTTCACGTGAAAACTACATGTGCAACTATAGCTGAATAAAGAAGTGGAAACGTTTCTTTATCTTTTTACACGTTTCTTGCTATTTACATAATCATCCACATAGAATAACATGGTCTACTTTCAATTGATGGACCAGTGCATTATGTACAATGTATATTTCCAACCAGCTTCCCCCTCTGAAGTGGCCTTCATGTAATTCTGTGGGCAGCCAACAGCGTAACGTAAAATCTTGATGCTCTCTTCGTTTCAAGAAATGTGAACATACCTGTTGTTTCAATTGCTCGATACAATTGCGGTCGATAGAGATGAGCAAATTGAGTGGTTTCATAGTTTAGTTATAACTGTGACACTATGAATTGTCGTCACTGTCTTCGTCGGAACACGAGTGTGACTGCGCGGATTAGAGAAACAGACACATGTAGAATTAACGAAGCGGATTAACAAGTTTCTCATGTTCTCTGTTTCTCTGCATGGACGCTCGCACACCATAATGAGTTGTTTCCTTAACGGACCACCCACCTACATGAGTGGTGTGCAAGTGCTTGAACTGTGAGAAGGGCAGAGATAAAAATGATTTAATTTCCATACCGTGGCCTTTGGTTAGCAACGCGTAAACTTTTATTAGAGAAAACTTACTAGAAGGCTACACTTCACTCTTGTTCCGTTTTAGAACCTATATGAGAAGCATACAGTGGACTGTTTAGAAATCGACTCACACATTAGGACGTAGTTATAAGATAACTTATTATTACAATTTATTATTACTTGTTAATAAATTATTAATAATATAGACGGTATAGTGACTCGCTACAGGCTGACGGTCCGGGGACTGAATCCCGGTGGAGGCGAGGTTTTCCACACCCGTCTCCAGACCGACCCTGAATCCCAACCAGCCTCCTATGCAATTGGTACCGGGTCATGCTTGGGGAAAAGCGGCCGCGGTTTGGCGTTAACCTACTGGTGCCGGAATTATTTTTCTTTTATTTTAGCACATTCTGTATATAAAATGTGAATAATACAGACACCAAATACGTTAGATTTATGAAACAAACTGCATTTTGAAGAGGAAAAAACGGAGAGTATACACCATGTTTAAAATATTCAGTACCTATATTTGTTGAATAAATATATAAAATGCAACATTTA
>Ga0123355_10009255_pt1 | contig 14954 bp, 17 predicted proteins | sample TergutEmb28metaG_3_FD_89872 | JGI IMG/M metagenome (GOLD analysis project Ga0123355, IMG submission 89872) | Embiratermes neotenicus P1 segment gut microbial communities from Petit-Saut dam, French Guiana - Emb289 P1 | ecosystem: Host-associated > Arthropoda: Insects > Digestive system > Gut ...
AAATTACACTGCACTAGCTGCCAGAAGTTCTCCAGTACAACTGCTGAAATGGCGGGAAAGATTGCGTCATTACTTACGCAGTGTTGCCAACGTGTGCATTTCTTTTGAGATCACCCTCGTATGACTGTGGTAACCACAGATGGTCTGTGTTATTTTTAACATTCTGTTTGAGAACAGTAACTAATAAAATGTAGTAAGGCATGTGGAATTAATTTTTGTACAAATTTTGGATTCTCCATTGTTTCAGATATCAGGAAGGAATGAGATTAGATCGTGATGTGTAATTGCTAATTTATAATTCATGATGTTCTTTTGCAGTATGGTTGGAAGTATATAAAGGAAAGTGTATTGGGGGAATTCTTTTCGAAACTTCTTGTTCCCTGTATTCTGACACTTATTTAAGATTTGTGTGTGTGTGTGTGTAGTTGCATGTTACATGGTTGGTTAGTGAGTGAGTGAGATAAAGACTTTCAGATTCTTAAATCCTGTCTGTTAATACATGTTGGAACTTCCCTACACTTATGTTCAACAAATAAAACTGTAGTGCTTAATTAAAATTGTACTACATATTGGTTCGTAGGTTTGTCATGCCAACCCATCAGAGCGATCACGCTTCATTCGATGTATCTACAATTTGTTGAATTCGACGAGTCAGGCTGTGCGGTATGAAGCAGCTGGAACTCTGGTAACACTGTCTAGTGCTCCAACTGCAATTAAGGTAAGATAATTCAATACGTTTGCTATAAAGCATGAATGCAGCATTATTACTGATTGCTTTAACCTTCTAAAGATGAAGCATAATCTGCTTTATACAAGGAATTGGCCCATACCATGCAGTAAACACTTTCCACCACAGTTATAAAAACCAATCAGTTAATGACATATAAAGCAAAGGTTGCTGTCTGTTCTGAGATCCGTACAAAACAGTCAATGCAAAGCGAGCACCATATAGAATTTTTGAATGTTAAACCTGGTGGTACGTAAAGAAACCGCTAGGCTTTAAGAGGTTGAATCAAAGTTGTAAATATGAGAGAATTATATTTAGATAATCCACATGACCTTACTGGTAGACAAGTGATGGATGAGAATGAAGTTTTCACATGTCTGTTTATTTCCATTGTCTGTGGCTAAATGAAGACTGACGTTTATGGTAGCTGTTAACTGTAATGACGGTCCGAGCTGTGTAGAGTTTTGTCTGGGGTGGGATGCTTTTGGTCAAGACCTTAATTGGTGAAAAAGTAGTGGTAAGGCCTCTTGGTTTATGACCAAAGAAAGTGAACTTTTGGTAAGCATGAAATGGGGATTCCGCTGTACATTTAATTCCACCTACAATGTGGATTTGATTATGACTTTTAAAAAGCTTTTCATCTCATAATGCAACACATTTGGTTTGGAGAAAAAGTGTGCCAAGTCCATGTTGAATAGCCAGTAGTTTTATCAGTTGGTCCAGCAATTCCATACATGCGATGGGACCTGGATGTTCATGACTGTGCTCACAAGAGCCCATCACTTGTTCATATCCTGATCCAAGTGAATCCAAGCCAAACTCTTCCATCATGTTTATTTAATTTACATTCTAATATCACCCATCTGTCCTTAAGTCTTCCAAGCTGTCTGTTTCCTTCAAGTTTCCTCACCAAAACCTTGTGTGGCTGCTTCTTCCACATACATGTCACATGTCTAACCCATCTCATCCTCCATGTCTTGACCATGCCTTTGTTCTTTCATTAATGTGAGAGACCATGTTATACACCCAAACAAAACAACATGCAAAATTATGCTTCTGTGTATTTTAATCTGTATTAGTTTAGATCACAAAAAGGATGGCAAAGATTCTGGACTGTATGATAGTAGAAAATCCCCTTGTTTAATCTGATCCTAATTTCTCCATATGTAGTGTGTGTATACAGGGGGAACAAAAAATGCCCAGTCCAACCTACAGAACTTGAATGTACACCACAATATAATAAAAAAAAATCTCATATGAATGTAGGCCTTCTGAAGCATGGTTGCCCAGGTACAGCCTCCTGGAGATTAAAGATGTGCAAAGTGTCCACCTTGAGTTTCCATGCAGGAATTGCAGGAGACAGACTGAGGGGACCCTACTTTCTTCCACTGCATCTGACTGAGGCTGTTTACCAGGATTTCCAAAGAGATGTCCTTCCAGAGCTGTTGGGAGATGTGGATCTGCAGACTAGGATTCATTTATGGTTCATGCATGATGGTATTCACCCACAGTTTGTGCTTGCAATTGGGAAATTCTTGAACATGTTTCCAAAGCAATGGATAGGATGAGGTGGACGAACAACTTGGCCTGATTGTCCACTTGACTTAAATCCATGAGATTTTTATCTATGGGGAAATCTGAAGTCTACTGTTTGTCTTACAGAAGTCAGTGACATGCAGGATTTGCAACATTGAATACAGAATTGATTTTTGATGATTTGTGTGAAACCAAGAATTTTTTAGTGAGTCAGGCACTGTTCAGACATGCAACATTCTGTGCTGAAGCTCAGTGTGGACACTTTGAGCATTTTCTTTAATCTTCAGGAGGCTGTAACTCCGAACTCATGCTTCAAAACACCTGTCTGCATATTATATTCTTTTAAATTATATTGTGATGTAGATTTACCTTCTGTAGGTTAGGCCATGTATTTTTCTTTCACGCTATATGTGTATATACAAATGTACATGCACGCATGCTCACGCGTGCACACACACGCACACGCACACGTACACACACTACATGGTACAGTATAAAAGAATGAAAAGTGATGAAAATAGTAATTTTGTTTTAAACTGGAAGGGGAACTTGCAGGAATATTTAGATCTGCCTATGTTTATCTTTATTGGAAATATGTATTGTTTGTATGTAGGCAGCTGCCTCCTGCTACATTGAACTTATTGTTAAAGAAAGTGACAACAACGTGAAACTAATAGTATTAGATCGCCTGATTGCACTAAAAGAGCATCCCACACATGAACGAGTCCTCCAGGACCTTGTTATGGATATACTACGAGTCCTGGCCAGTCCTGACCTTGAAGTTCGGAAGAAAACTTTGAACTTGGGTGAGTTTATAATGTCTACATATACAGAAGTTGGCTGATACAATGTTTGTGGGTACAGGTTGACAGTACTTGTCCTATAAACGGTCTGGCTTCATTGTTCCCGGAATGGTGCTTTGTGTGCAGCAGATATATGTAAGTGTATGCTGCATAAAGTACATGAAGTGATAGTAAATGCACTGTATTTACTGACAAAAGTTATTTGGATGCATGAAGTCTGTGAATATTAGTTCTTCAGCTATAATTGAGTGTTTTAGTTTGAAGTGGGAAAAATACAGCTGCCTGTTGTTTTGAAATAATGAGTTTCATACAGCATGAACACTATCTGTGTGAAGTTAGTGTGTGTTGCATTAACAGTCATTTAACCAAATATTTGTGGCTTAAAATTGAGGATGAATTTTTTTTCTTATGAATTTTGTTTATAAATTATAGATGTGTAAATAATCCTGAGTTATAAATTATGTAAGTAAATATGGTATGGCAGCATTGCATTCATGTAAGTCTTGTTTTTATTGGTTTACACTGTCAGTCATTTCACCAGAGTAAAAATAAATGTATATTCATAGACAGAGTATTTTTAGGCATGTGTGAAAGGTCACAGAAATTGCCTCTTTGCTTTGTCTGTCTGTCTGTCAGCATGCATCACCTTGGCTCCAGGTAAACAGATTTTTGTGAAATTTGACATTGGAGACTTTTATTAAAATCTGTCAAGAAAATTGAATCAGACAAAAATATTGGGTACTTTACATGAAGATGTAATACAGTTTTATTGCTTTAAGCAATGTATAGTTTGACAATAATTCCAAATAAATCACTGTTGCATTTCCATTGAAACATTTTCAGTATTGTATATTGTTGACTTTGACATTTTTTTTCAGTATGAAAGGAACTTGTTTTACCATGGACACAGTGATTGCACAAATGCACGCCATTGTTGTTATACATACACTGCCTGTCTGGTTTAATCTTAATGTCTACTGTATTTTAATATATTACAGCAATGGAGCTGGTATCATCGCGAAACATTGAAGAGATGGTTTTGGTTCTGAAGAAAGAAGTTGCGAAAACACACAATGTTGTGGAGCATGAGGATACTGGCAAATATCGTCAGTTGTTAGTTCGAACTTTACACAGTTGCTGCATTAAGGTTAGGTTTTCTTTGTCAGTTTTCAAGTTCATTATGCACATAATGTAACATTTTACATAGTTTGTGTATAATCTTGTAACTGTAGATTTACCAGTTATGTTTGACCTGTGCAGTTTCCAGATGTGGCAGCAACTGTAATTCCTGTTCTGATCGAATTCCTTTCTGATACGAATGAGCTTGCAGCAACCGATGTCTTGGTATTTGTACGAGAGGCAATTCAGAAGTTTGAAGGACTCCGGCCACTTATAATAGACGTATGATTTTATTTTAAATTATTTTATTGTGATGCTTCATTGCTGTTTGTTAGAATGAATTTCAGTTGATATTTGTATGTTCACATATTTGTATGTTCACATATGTGTGATTCACGTTGGCAGAGACTGCTGGATGCTTTCCCAACAATTAAGTCAGTTAAGGTTCATCGTGCAGCACTGTGGATTCTTGGAGAGTATGCTGCTAGTCCTGATGACATCCAGGCTGTTATGAATCAAGTGCGGCAGACTCTTGGCGAGGTAGTAATTGATTATATTTTTGAGAATAAAATATTGTAATTTTCTCTGTCATGTTAAGCAATTATAATTCTAGTAGCACAGTACCCATTGTATTCTTGTAGGAAGTGTGAGAGATATTACAACATTAATTAATATCTACATGCAGTGGGTACTTAAGAGACTATTTGTTGTCACACAGGGAGAACATTTTATTGTGTTGTCGAGCATTGCTGCTGTCGTGGAAGTGTTTTTGCATAGTAGGCCTTTGTCTGCAGGGAATGTGAAGTCCATTTTACTTTTCTGGAATTCAGCTTACCTTATTTTATGGAATATTTTTGTATGCAATTTTTTTTCCATGACCAATACTTTGCAAAAGAATTGCAAGGGAATGCTTTTTGTTCAGCTGAATACCTTGCAAAAGTGTGCTAAGACCACCTGAAATCTGTAGTTTTAAAAGGTGTGAAGGTGCCTGTAGCTTGGCTCAGATCACAGTGATGATAACTCGGTAACCAGTAATATGCATGCAATTTTAGGAGTCTTACACAATTACCTGCCTGTAGTGGACATTACACTGAAGGAATGAATGGCACCACTTATACGGATTGTGAGACAGTGCCAACCAAATTGAAATTCTTATCCAGTTTATATGCTGTTTGCTCACTATACTTTGGGATAGAAGTACCTACTGTAAATGTTTGTCACAGTCATTCATCTTTTCCAGTCATTTTGTTTCATTTTGCTTAATTTCCTAACAGTGGGAAATTTTAGGCGCATAAGAATGTTTTTTAAGAGAAAGTGGGCTGTGTAATTTTGACAGCTTTTGAGACATTGTGTAATTCAGTTTCTTTACAATCTGTTAGATTCCATTAGTGGATGATGAGATCCGTCGTGCAGCCGGTGAAAAGGTAGATGAGGATCCAACTCAGCAACAGGTTTCAATACAGAAATTGGTCACTTCAGATGGAACATATGCTACCCAGTCAGCCTTCAACACTGCCACGTAATGCTTTTGCTTGTTAACAGTATCCCTCCTTTTGAATATTTGTTATTAAACTTCAAGGATTTTATACTCTTTTACAATCCACAAACATGGACTTTTTCTTGGTTGCAAGAGATATATGTGCGCATGATTGTATCTCCCATCCCCATTTTTCTATCTATTTTTCCTATATAAACTTCGTAATAATGTGCAGTATATATGTGCTTTTGTGCCAGTGTCTCCAAGAAAGGTGAAGCCCGCCCTCCTTTGCGTCAGTACATGATGGATGGTGACTTCTTTATTGGAGCTGCCCTTGGTACCACTCTAGCCAAGCTTGCTCTCCGATACATGTCATTGACATCAGATAGCAAGAAACAGAATCGTTTCTGCTCTGAAGCAATGTTTATTATGGCGTCTGTCCTACATCTTGGAAAATCGGGTAAATACTTATCATTTTGCTTGTGGGTGTGTTTGTTAGATTTAAAATCCCCAGTTTCCAGGTAGTAAATATCAAAGTATATAATAGTGTTATATTTAATTATACAGGTTTGGCGGCCAAGAATATGACGAATGATGATGCTGATCGTTTGTATTTGTGTCTTCAAGTGCTGTCTGATAAATCTCCAATTATAGTGAATATCTTTAATGAGAATTGTCGCCGTGCCCTGTCTATCATGCTTGCTGCTAAAGCAGAGGAAGAGGCATCAACACAGAAAGTACGTATGCTGCATGTGGCCCTTAATGTACTTCCGCCTAATGTATGCCATTAGATATCAAAATAATTGATTAAATTACCTTGATCAAGAACACATTTATTTGAATAAAATTAAGAAGTCACCAACTAAAAATACTGTCTGACTGTTTTTATATTGTGTATACTGAAATATGTGTTAAAGTCAGATTCATGTTGTACGTAGCAGTGTGAAATGTGCAGGTTTTGTAGTTGTGTGGTTACAAAATTGTAACTGTTCCAAGCTTTTCACAGGTATGTTTAATCCTGTGAGCAGGAGGTTTTTCTTTTGTCATGCTTGCCAACCCCATAGACTGAATTTAAAAAAAGAATACTTTTTATTTCCTCTGATATATTCTCTCACCTGATGTTGCAGAATGTCCATAACATATCCTGTGAAGCATGGGATGTGAAGGAATGTCTTTCCCCTGTCATTAGTTGTTAAGTTTCTTTTAATTACAAGAAATCTTTATGGTGTGTTTATTCAGGCCAAAGAAAAGCCAGGGTCAGTCGTACATGCAGATGACCCAATCTCCTTCCTGCAGCTGTCCTCTTCTCGAGGTGCAGGTGACCTGGGTGGCACTGAAAATGTGTTTGAGTTGAGTCTTAATCAGGCTGTAGTGGGAGGCCGTCGAAGTGGAATTGGTTCAGGGCTTGGAAGTGGTGCAGATGCAATGCCAGGATCAAGCAAGCTGAATAAGGTCACTCAACTCACTGGCTTCTCAGATCCAGTGTATGCTGAAGCCTATGTTCATGTTAACCAGTATGACATTGTTCTGGATGTTCTCATTGTAAATCAAACAGGTATAAGACTGTTGATCATTTCTGTATGTAACATTAAGTTATGGGTATATTATTTTTATATTATATATTGTAATTAATTATTAATATATATTATATTATATTATATTATATTATATTATATTATATTATATGTTATATTATATTATTATGTCAGCATGTGTGCAGACCATCTGTCAAGAGATGCATTTTTTTGGCACTATAGCTATTTGTCCAAGGTCAGATATGGACACTTCCCCCTTTAGAACTGGGATTTTAAAATACCCTGTTTCTGGTGACAAACAGTTACTGCTGAAGTTAAATATGACTGCCAACCCCATGGTGTTAGGAAATGTAAAATTTTTTTCTAGAAGATAAATTTTAAATGTATGAAGTCTGAGTGGAATGGTGTTAAGTGTTGTAGGATTTTAAGGCACATTTGAGGAAGTTTTGTGGACTGTATGTGTTACTGCTGCTAACACTGCTGTTGTTTTACATCACCTCATATGGTTATGTGACTTTTGAAAATTGTTCTGTTGTTAATTTATTGAGATATTGGCTTGTCAAAATAACGTGAGATATTGTAGAAAGTGGTAACCATGAAATTGTGAGACAAAAGCATTAGATTATGTTATGCTACTTTCTTGTCATTCTGTTTCTCCGTTCATGTACATGACACATTTTCTCTTTAAATTTCTTTCCCTTATTAAGTAAGTCTTGGATATTGTTGTAGAACAAAGACTATAGTTGTAATTTGCCATAGATCAAAAAATTATTTTAGCTAAGTTATAGTAGACCAAACCAGGAAGTAATGTTGGCTAATGTATGAACACGTAGTTAATGACAAGAAACATTGTTCCCTGTTCTTTATGTAGTTCCAAGAATGTGGTGGTAAAAGGATGCAGAGGGAACAGAAACTTTATTTCAGAGGATTCAGCTCAGACTTTAATAAACACTGCATCAAATGTGGATACATAGCATTCCAATACCTAATGTGAGGATGTAGGGGAAGGTTATGATACTTGTTTCCACAATTTTGAGTTAATGTTTGTAATGTCTTTGGGACCAACTATGAGGCCAGAGGGTGAGGAATGGTAGCAGTGTGTCATTGACCTGTCCCAGATTCTCTAACAAGGTAGGCCTGAACCCAAAGTGTACTACTAAATCTCTGAGACTGAAGGCATTTGTTTAGGTTATAGCATAATTAATTCCCAGTAGTTAGACCTTGAGGGTATAATGAGCTAGAATAAACATTAGGTGAATGTGTTAGTGTACAAAGAGGGGGTAGTTGTATTGAAAATTGCAGATGCAAGGAAAAGAGAAGTCATAAAAACTATTTTCAAACACTTTGATCATGTAAATATAATTCTTCCTATCACACTATAGCCCTGGAGTTGACTCAGCCTCTAACAGAAATGAGTACTAGGAGTATTTCCTGGGGGTAAAAAGTGGTCGGTGTGTAAGGCTGACTTTTTTTTTAAATCATGTAAATATGTTCATGGTATATTCACCTAGTCTGAAAGTGGGTCAGAATCAAGCCTTACCTACACTAACTCAAACCCAAATCTATGCCTGAAGTATTGCCCAGGCATAGTGGGATTGTTAAGGATGTCACATTGATGAAGATTAGCATGTGACTGGTAGGCCACAGTCCCAATGTGGAACAAGCATATCATGGTGCCAGATACTGTTGTTCATATTTGGATTGTCTGAGGCAGCACTCACATATCTGGTCTGCGTCCCTTGACAGAAGAGTTTGATTAGTGGCGTGAAATGGTACTGTCTCCAAATGAAGTTTGTATGTCATGCACTTGAGCACTTGGTCAAGGTGTGTAATACAGGAGGTGTTATATTTGTAGCAGATATCACTAAACTATGTTTGCACATTTCAGGTGACACATTGCAAAATTGCACTCTTGAACTGGCGACCTTGGGAGATTTGAAGCTAGTAGAGAAACCACAGCCTGTTGTCTTGGCACCTCGTGACTTTTGTAATATCAAGGCCAATGTGAAGGTGGCTTCCACAGAAAATGGCATCATCTTTGGTAATATTGGTGAGTGTGTGTGTATTAATATTTCCAAATACTATTGGCTTTTTTGTAAAGTGTTTGTAAATAATACTTCCTAACAATAAAGTCACAGAAAACCACAATAGTGGCATCAAAAGAAAATCCAGTTTCATGAAACTACATGCAAGTGGTGCATGGTGCTTGTGTAGCTGCCACCTAAGCAAGCACTGTTGTGGTGTTAGTGATGAAAGTGAATTACTTGTAAAGGAACAGAGCTTGTTTTTTATTATCCTTTGTGATTCCAGTTCTTAAGTTAGAAAGCTGAGTACAGCAATTGATTTTAGGACGACTCATTTCCCACCAAACAGTTTTGTAGTTGGGGCACTAATTTTGTATGTGGAGCTAGTGGCGTAACACATTTTGTACGTGGGTCTAGTGGCATAACACATTTTATATGTGGTTCTAGTGGCATAACACATTTTGTATGTGGGTCTAATGGCGTAACACATTTTGTATGTGAGTCTAGTGGCATAACACATTTTGTCTTTCTCTTTAATCTTTTATAATGACTACAACAATGTTTCTTTGCAGTGTACGATGTGAGTGGTGCAGCATCAGATCGCAATGTTGTGGTTCTCAATGATATTCACATTGATATCATGGATTACATTGTCCCAGCATCTTGCAATGACACTGAGTTCAGACAGATGTGGGCTGAGTTTGAATGGGAGAATAAGGTAAGTTGTGAAAAATTAGTATGTTGAATTAAGTCCTTGTTGCAAAAGGTGATGAGAACCTCTTGCTTATGAATTTTTGTAATTCAGAGGGAACTTTTGTGTGTTTATTGAATTGTATTGAATTTAATGAAACATGTTTTGAAGGTAACCTTTTGTACTCTGTGTATTGTAGTATATTTTTCTGGGCTTATGATTCATTAGGAAGATGCTTCCAAATGTAAGATATGGCTGTATTATTATTATTATTAGTAGTAGTAGTAGTAGTATTGGTATTAGTATAATTTTTAACTGAACAAGTTGGTTCTGTTGATAGTACTTGCGACCTATGTTCAGGAGATGCTTATTTTGAATCTTTAACTGCACTGAGGTTTTTGTGGTTTTGTTTGTCCTTACAGGAAGATGTTGAGATATTATCTCCTAATTAGACCACAACCACTTTTTGTCCACATCCTTTTCAGTTAATTATTTACTTTTTGCCCTCATATGTGCCAGTATTTTGTCTGAGAATCTGACACAATGGGTAATTAAAATATGAATAAAAAAGTAGGTATTTGTTAGAATAATAACGACTATAGTTACATCTGATATTTATTGGACCGTGCAGCATTGTGATAGTTGGAGAATAAAAAACCAACTAGATGTCACTTGTTATATTTACTTTACTTCTTAGATACTCAACATGTTTCGGGCATTAATATGTCCATCTTCAGGAGTTTGCGACTGTGTTGTTCAACTGCCACATTGGCTGTATTGTTCTTGGATTGCTGTCTGCTGGAGTTAGGGTGCGGTTCAGCTTCGGCTTCAGCCGGCAACCTGGATACCACCCCAGCCGAACCACGCCCTGACTCCAGCACACAGCAATGCAAGAACAATACAGCCAATGTGGTAGTTCAACAACATAGTTGCAAACTCCTGAAAATGGACATATTAATGCCCGAAACATGTTGAGTATCTAAGAAGTAAAGTAAATATAACAAGTGACATTAGTTGGTTTTTTATTCTCCAACTACTATAATTACACTTGAGTGCAGATTTTATGATTGATTGATTGATGTTCTGATGAAAAGAATGGTGACAAAATGTGGCAATACTTAGTTATGATGGATGGTGTGGTAATTATATCTAATTATGTATGATAATTTTATGCTTTTTTTTAATAGGTTTCTGTAAACACCAATATAACAGACCTCCATGAATACCTTCATCATTTAATAAGCAGCACAAATATGAAGTGCTTGACTCCAGAAAAGGTAAAAAGAAATTACCTGTAGTGAAGTTGCAAGTTGAAGAGTGCCTTCTGTTGATAATCAGTTACATGCTTTGTAATTCAATGTATTATTCTTGTAATTTCTATTCAGGCCCTTTCTGGTCAGTGTGGCTTCATGGCAGCCAACATGTATGCTCGTTCTATCTTTGGTGAAGATGCTCTTGCAAACCTTAGCATAGAAAGGCCCTTCAACAAGCCAGATGCACCTGTGACAGGTCACATTCGTATTAGAGCTAAAAGTCAAGTGAGTATTCAATGTATTTTGTGTACTGTGTTGTATTGAATGTTGTGGCTGAATTGTTAGTACTCTTGCTTCATGTGCTGCCAGTCCTGTGTTTGAGTGTTCTCCCAGAGACTGATCATATGGCTGGTGTTTTCCGTGGTTTTCGTCCATTTCTATAATAAAATTCTGGGTATTTTAAAGCAGGGCCTGACTTCTTCTTTGCACATATTTTTAAGTCATTTATAACCATGTGCCATGTAATTACATTCCCCGTTAAACAGATATGGTGTCAGGAATCTCTCTATCGAGATATCATGGTATTGTTTAAGCTTGTGGTGATTTATTTATTGGCACTGTCACCCTGTCTAAACACCATATAAGTATTAGTTTCAAAATGATTGAAAAAAATATGGTCATTGCACAGAGTTGCATTTTTTCTCCCAGTTGCAGAGTTGCATTGATGTGAATGTAATTTTGGTGTAATTTGGTCACATTGTATGGTTGGACCTTATTCATTTGATAGCGTATAATTTGCAGTAATTGTCACTTTCTGTCTGAGACAACACATATTCATAGCTTTCAGTGTGGGTAGTTTGAAATCAAGTTAATTTGTAACTCAAATTAGTAATTCAGGCCTATATGTAATAAATCAGTCTGAATTATAAATGTATGGCAAGTGGGGCTAAAGTAGTTTTCTAACACAAACCTAAGTGAACATGTATGTATAACAATTGGAATGGGTTGTAATTTTGCACATTTGCTAAGGAAAATGGCATTTTATAACCGTCAGTATCTAACGTTGTGGTTGTTGGTGGTGTCTAATCAACTGTATGAGAAGGTAATGCGTTGAGTTGTTTGTGGTGCCAAAAGGAAATGTAAAGGAATGAAATTGGAAGAAATAATGAAGTCAGGCAAAAGAGAAAGAACTGACAAATTGCTGCATCGTATGAATTTCTGTAGTCATTGCTTTCAGTATTTGTGAATATAATTGGGAGACTGTTGTAGGGAAAGGTACTGCATTTGCAGGAATTAGTAAAAAATGAGCAAATCCAAGGACCGCGTATGTTACGTACTTAGAAGATGGTTTGTTTGAATGTTTCATTATGCCTGTGTCAGTTCTGTACATATTGAAGGCACTGTATTCCAAGAGAGAGCACTGAAAATAGGAGTTGCATGCAGCATTGCTAGCATTAACTCCTGTGCTTAGCAACTAATACCTCTTCAAGGCTCACACACAGTAATTCGGAATTATATAATTTGAAATTGGTGTTTTTCAGTCCCAGATACTTACATGGTTTCTTGTGTGATTCTTTAAAAGTGATTTCACAAGCAGTGTTATGCCTTTTATGACAGTTGTGTCCAGTTTTCCCAAGTTGACTTATCTTTCAGAAATTACTGCTAGACATGCAGAGTTGTGAGTGCAAGGATTTCTGTGCCAACAGTCAAGTTTTAGGTTTCCCTTTAAAAGTAAAACACTGCATTTGTAAAGAGGGGTTTTTTAGCCTTTAACATAAGACTTATACGTTGGTATGAATCCACAAACGCACCAAAATAATGTTATAATTTTACGTTGTGTTGTTGGAGCTGGAATAACGTAATCAGTATAACAACTTGCTGCAGGCTGGATGGTCCAGGGTACAAATCCTGGCAGGAGCAAGGGATATTGTCCTTTCCAAAAACATTCCAGACTGGCTGTGGGGCCCTCCCAGCCTTCTGTTCAGTGGGGTAAAGCGACCAGGGTGTGAAGTTAATTTCTCACACCCACCTAATGCCAAGGTTAGAATGAGTGGAACTGTACCTCTCCTCACCCTATATGCCTTAATAGTGTGAACAGGGACAACTTTTCCTTTTTGTGATTACATTTTTTGTTTAAAGTTATGTACCATAGAAAGATCCCCCTTCCATTTCTTTCCCTTTCCTGAAGTCTCATATATTCTAAGGTTTAAGAGAAGTAGTGACAAGTGAATATGAGTGTTGTGTCAAGTTTGTGATGCAGTGTGGAACACATGTGCATTACTGCTGGACTCTGAGGGGTTGAAAAGGTTGTTTTTAAAGGAGTATAATTGTATTTTAATTTCAGGGCATGGCTTTGAGTCTTGGTGACAAAATTAACATGACTCAAAAAGGACCTCAGAAGACAAGTGGAGCATAACGTCGTAAAGCAAGTTGGACATCTTCAGATGTCTTACATTTTAAGTAGACATCTAGAATTATTTTCCCATTATCTACAGTCATGTATTTCCCATACTCCTAATAAAGAATTATAAGTTTGTGGTGGAAAAGAATTGTGTCAGTAATACATTCAACTCTTTTCATATGCTCCAAGTTGTGTTTCATCAACAGTCCATAGATGTTGTACAGTTCATGTAACATTTGGATGTAGACATGGCTGTGTTGTAATCTGTTATGAGAATTAATTAAAGTTTTTGCCTCCTAGAACTGCTATAATTTATTATTGGTTGTTATCAGGTAATAGAATGTTGTCAAAATGTTAATAATTTGTAATCCACAAACTTTGTCTTATTTTCAGCAAACTCTTCTGACTTAGTGTTACTTATTAAATGGTAATATTGCGGTGCTATTTATGCATTTGTAGTGTCATGAGGGACATTAGTTTATTTTCAAGTTGTGTTTAAGACATCATTTTATACGTGTTTTTAATTAAACCTGCCGATGGTACAAAATTTTGATGTTAGATGTGAATGGGGATTCTAGGAATAGGAGGAAGGAGGAGATAAACAGAAGACAGAAAAATGGAGGCATCCTCTGAGGTAGGACAGGGTCCAGAAGGGGCTTTAGTGCTATAGATGGATGGTAGGATGTAAATGGAAGTTGAACTGCCTGTACAAAGGAGAGACAAAGAATTATGGAGATTAATGTGCAGATGGTCAATATAATAATCTTTGTACATATTTCAAGGGGTTAAGTGTATGAGTACTCTTAACGTTTAACAGAAGAACAGGACAGTGTTGTCCTTCTAAAAGTACCAGGCCATGGATTTAAGTCCAGATGTGCCCTGTATACTGTGTGTTGCATAGAAAGATATGTGTTTGTAGAATGCTGTGAGGGAAGCAGGAAACCCTAACAAGTCAGCAGAGTGTATACTGTGGTAGGCACAGGCAAGACACTCTGTGGCTGCCAAATGGGATCACTGAAACTAAGCACAGAGTGCAAGGATAACTTTATTTTGAAGTTTGGAATATTTGAACATGTGGGATGAAAGTAAGTGACACTTAATACAGGACCCTGAAATTATGTAAGGCTGGTATTGGCCCCAAGGGGTATTATCGATGCCGATAGGTGATACCTACAAATCTTGGGAAACTACCATCTGACATAACACCGGTCAGCTCTGCCAGCAAATCTGACTTCTCACGTCCTCGCTTGTGATCGCTGGGCAAAGCAACTGTTGTTGCAGCAGAGAGGAGCGGATGAAGGCGAATCCTCGGCGCCTCAAAACCGAGACTTTCGGCTAAGGGAGCACACCCCTACAGAAAACGGGCATGTTTGGAGGCCCTAAGGTTA
>Ga0123355_10009256_pt1 | contig 14954 bp, 3 predicted proteins | sample TergutEmb28metaG_3_FD_89872 | JGI IMG/M metagenome (GOLD analysis project Ga0123355, IMG submission 89872) | Embiratermes neotenicus P1 segment gut microbial communities from Petit-Saut dam, French Guiana - Emb289 P1 | ecosystem: Host-associated > Arthropoda: Insects > Digestive system > Gut ...
ATAAACTTTTTGAAAAAAGTTTAATCAAAAACTTAAAAGGAATGCGCGTTGCGCATTCCTGGTAATTTATTAAATTTTTTATGTTAAAGTTTTTGGTTAAACTTTTTTCAAAAAGTTTACGGGGTTTGGGGCAGAGCCCCAAGGTTTTAATTCATTTCATTCTTAATGAGAGGGGTCCAAAAAAACATGTCTCATAAATATGTATATATGTTCAAGGAAGGCAATGCCACCATGAAGAACCTCCTTGGTGGCAAGGGCGCTAACTTGGCCGAAATGATTCATTTAGGTATTCCTGTACCGGATGGTTTTATCGTTACTACTGAAGCTTGTACGGAGTATAACTCTACCGGCAAGAAGCTTTCCGACGATATGAAAAAGCAAATCGACCAATGTATTGCCCAACTTGAAAAAGAAAGCGGCAAGAAATTTGGCGATTCCAAGAACCCGCTGTTGGTATCTGTACGCTCAGGTGCTAGGGTATCTATGCCTGGTATGATGGACACGGTTCTTAACCTAGGTATCAACGATGCCGCCGCAGAAGGGCTTGCCGCAGTAGCGGGCGGGCGTTTTGCTTACGACTCTTATCGCCGCTTTATCATGATGTTTGCAGACGTTGTTATTGGCGTTGACAAGCATAAATTTGATAAAGAAATTGATAAGTACAAAGAAGCAAAAGGTTATGCCAGCGATTCTGACATGACAGAAGCCGACTGGAAAGCCATTGTAGAGCTATTTAAAAAAATCTATCGCGACGACCAAGGCCACGACTTCCCGTCAGACGCGAAAGAGCAACTTTACGGCGCAATCACAGCAGTATTCGAATCATGGGATAACCCACGCGCATTCGTATACCGCCGTATGTACGATATCCCATACGAATGGGGTACAGCCGTAAACGTGCAACAAATGGTATTCGGTAACATGGGCGACACCAGCGGCAGCGGCGTAGTTTTCACACGTAACGCGGCCACCGGTACAGACGAAATGTACGGCGAATATCTAATGGACGCACAAGGCGAGGACGTTGTAGCGGGTATCCGTACACCGCTTCCGTTCGATGACCTTAAAAACAGCAACCCAGCCATTTACAACGAATTTGTCGGGCATGCCAAGCGCCTTGAAAAGCACTATAAGTACATGCAAGACATGGAGTTCACCATAGAAGAAGGCAAGCTATACGTCCTTCAAACCCGTAACGGTAAATGTACCGCACACGCGGCTATCAAAATCGCCGTTGACTTGGTAGACGAAGGCATTCTAACAGAAAACGAAGCCCTACTTTCCGTAGACCCGAAACTGTTAGACCAGCTTCTTCACCCAATGTTTGACCCTGCAAGCTTAAACGCCGCAAAAGCACTTGGTAGCGCGTTGCCAGCTAGCCCTGGTGCCGCCGCAGGTAAAGTATACTTTACCGCCGATGATGCCGTGGTAGCCCACGAAAATGGCGAGCGCGTAATTCTCGTGCGTATGGAAACATCCCCAGACGATATTATGGGTATGGAAATTGCAAAGGGAATCCTTACCGCAAAAGGCGGCATGACCTCCCATGCGGCACTGGTTGCACGTCAAATCGGTTGCTGTTGCGTTTCCGGTTGTGAGGATATCAAGTTTACCTCTGACAAATCCTTCTCGCTTGGTGGCGTAACCGTTAACGAAGGCGATTTCATTTCCCTAAACGGCTCTACCGGTATCGTATATCTTGGCGATGTACAAACCGTAGAAGCCGAAATCGCAGGCGACTTTGCACGCTTCATTAGCTGGGCAGACAAAGTGCCGGGCCGCATGGGCGTGCGCACCAATGCCGACACACCCAAAGATTGTAAAATCGCACTCGAGTTTGGTGCAGAAGGCATTGGCCTAACCCGTACCGAGCACATGTTCTTCGAAGCTGACCGTTTACCAAAAATGCGCAAGATGATTCTTGCCGAAACGGAAGCCGAACGCCGCAGTGCGCTGGACGAGCTTCTTCCGCTACAAAAAGGTGACTTCGCCGGGTTGTACGAAGCAATGGAAGGCCGCCCGGTTACTATCCGCCTACTGGACCCACCACTTCACGAGTTTATGCCGCAAAACGAAGCCGATTTTGTTTCACTGGCAAAAGACATGGGCAAGAGCGTAGACGAAATCAAGTCAAAAGCACTGGCCCTGCATGAGCTTAACCCAATGATGGGCCACCGCGGTTGCCGTTTGGCAGTAAGCTACCCGGAAATTGCAGAAATGCAAACCCGCGCCATCATCGAGGCCGCGCTTGAAGTTAAAAAAGCCAAAGGCTTGGAAATTAAAGCCGAAATCATGATTCCGCTAGTGGGCGACGTAAAAGAAACCCGCTACCTAAAAGAAGTAGTTGAAAACACCGCTAAGGCTCTAGTAGAAGCCTCTGGCATGAAGCTAGACTATGCAATCGGAACCATGATTGAAATCCCACGTGCATGTATCATCGCAGACAGTATCGCCAAGGAAGCAGAGTTCTTCTCCTTTGGTACAAACGACCTTACGCAGATGACATACGGCCTAAGCCGTGATGACGCGGGCCGTATCCTTAAAGATTACACCGAGAAAAACATCTACGAAGGTGACCCAACTGCGAAGCTTGACGTTACCGGCGTAGGCGAACTTATGCGTATGGCCGTAGAAAAAGGCCGCAAAGCACGCCCGGGCCTTAAAATTGGTATCTGTGGCGAGCATGGCGGAGACCCATATAGCATCAACTTCTGCCATAGCATAGGGCTGGATTATGTATCATGTTCACCCTTTAGGGTGCCAATCGCAAGGCTGGCCGCCGCGCAAGCCGCGCTTGGTAGTAAGCAAGCCGACTAATATCTAAGCATATTAAAAGCGGCGAAGCCGCTTTTAACGAAAGATGTAGCAGGCGACTATCCCCGTACCAAGCGGAACTGCGAACGCTTCAACGCAGTTCCCCTCCGGGATATTGTGCAGGTCTAATTTGGAAAGAACGCGACATACAATTTTTAGCAGTTTCCTAGTCTATAAATAAAACCCTCCGGCAAAATGCGCATTTTGCCGGAGGGTTTTTGTGTGCAAAGAAAAACCGCATATACACAACCTAGTACATAGTGTAGAATGACTAGGTATACTGAAAATATAAGTAATAGACTTCTTCGAAAACCCCAAAGAAGTCTAATGGGAGAATAAATGAAAATAACAATTCTTGAGCCTAATATAGGCGAAGAAAACGAAATAATATTAAAATGCCGCGAATTAAGCCCGGAAATTGTACAGTTGCTTAACATGCTAAAAGCCCAGGGTTCTTTAATTGCGTATATCGACAATGAAATCCACAAGTTACAACCTTCAGATATATATTACATAGAGACCGTGAATAACAAGTCCTTCCTTTACGGCGAAACTAAGGTGTATGAATCTAAGAGTAAACTGTATGAATTGGAAGAAATGCTTCTAAATAGCAATTTTCTACGTGTTGCAAAGTCACTGATTATCAATTTAAATAAACTTAGGTCATTTTCTCCAGTTTTATCAGGACGCATGGAGGCTGTTCTAACCAATGGTGAGCGCGTCACCATTTCAAGGCAGTATGTGGGCATTTTGAAGGAACGCTTAGGGGTATAAAGAAGAGAGTATCTATGATGCTCAATAAAAATGTTGCCATAATGTAATGTATTACCACTTGCATTAATTATGTAAAAATCTATACTGGACTTAAATGTACCAAATTTAACATAGATGTGGAATATTTTGAAGGGGTGATATGCTTTGAATACGATAATCAACAAATTTAGTCTACATTTTAAGCCCGGAGTGTTTCGCAAGGCTTTACTATTTGTGACGTTAATAATTGTTACAGCCCTGGCAGTGCTGGGCTATACATATGAATGGGGAGAGTATAGTGCCGGCCCGGAGTATTATGGGTACTATAGCTACACTACATATGATTACTCAAGTGGGTATGAATACGCACATTACTACAGCGAAGGATATTATTACAGTAGCGATACACCCAGTTATATAGGTGTTGATATGATTGCGCTAGGGCATAGCTATGTGTTTTTATCTGATTTTGAGATATATGATCACGAGCTTGGGCTAATGGCCTTAGGCGACAATGTTTACTACATAGATGGAAATATGGTTGCACACCTAATTGGCCCACGTGTTGGGATAACGGTAACCTTTAACCTTAACGGGGGCAATCTGCCCCTTGGTGAGTTATATCCTTTACAGCGCCCAACCACCGGGATTGATGGTGATGATGTTTGGATAGGCACCGGAGCAGGCCAAATGCCCGGTATTCCCACAAGGCCCGGCCATACATTTATGGGTTGGAACACCCAACCCAATGGCCGTGGTACCAACATTGTAGGTGATACACGCTTTTGCCGAAATAGTTGGGTACCAAGCGCACCAACGGCCTTTACAGTATATGCCGTATGGGGCTTACGCTTAATGTTTAGCGGAAACCCCATAGCCCTTTATGGCGTAGGGTTTGGCACACCAAACCAAAGCGATACAAATAACTTTGGTGATAGATTTATCCCAGTTGGCTGGACTTTAAACGAAACACTTGACGCAAGCTGGATTACACCCCCCAACACATGGCCAAGGAACTTAGGCCCCGGAGACTTCACAGGCCAGCTATTCGTAGGCTGGTATAGCGTTTCTGCCCCAGAAGGCGGAGTGATTGTTGATGCCGATACCAGGATATATGTAGAAACATCTGCTTTTGCTAGGTGGACACCAGATGCAAACTTTACTGTTACATTCGACCCAACCCATGGTAGCATACCCACCCCAGCCCATAGTAACCAACGTGTTGCCAGGCAAGGCTGGAGCATTTCCGAATCCAGCATAGCCCGGCCGGGGCTCCCAAGCGCAAATCCAGATGTTGCCTGGCCCCGCTCTGCACCGCTGGCTATACCTCCCGTAGGCTCTGGCTTGACACTGGAAGGCTGGTGGACAGGCCATGACGGCATGCATGGTACGGGCCTACGCTTTAGTAGCCCCGGCGGTGTACATGCTACAGATAACATTGCCTCCCCCGGCGACTGGGCAAGGCGGCCAATAACCAGCAATATGATTGTATATGCAAACTGGGTGTACAGGGTAAGGTTTAACCTTAACCAAGGTAATGTCATCGTAGACAGCCAACCCGATGGTTTCTACGATTTCCATAACCATACATCTCAGCGTTGGTTTGGGTTCCATGGCCCTTCCGGCCACTACTTTATGTTCCGTGATATTCCATATAACACACCGGATGGCCAAAGAACGATAGCGCAAAGCGGCCAACAGTTTAACTATGGGCCAATAGCTTTTGACCCAAATAACCCGAACGAGCAATTTATTGGCACTTTAGGCGCAATACAACCAAGAACACTGCTACCAGACGGCGAACGCGCCCCCGGCTTTACAGCTTTGCCAATAGCCCCCGAAAATGAACGCTGTGTTACCAGGCCAGGGCATTTGTTTAACGGATGGTGGTGTACCGCACTACCGCCATTTATTTTTTTGCCAGTTGGTAGCAACAATAGGCACAACATAGACCCCCGTAACCCATCAACTTTGGTTGGTACAGAGTGGCAGGGCCAGACGTTTACAGAGTTCACACGTTACTGCGAGGTAAACTACAGCAAAACGGTGCATGCGCACTGGGTTCCCAACGATGAAGTTGTTGTAACATTTAATATAGGTGATTGCCCAATTAATCCTCCAGAATGGTATCGTCATTATCTTACAAACCACTGGGCTTGGAACGCTTCAATCAATGAACCAATACCCGTTAATACCAATGATTTATATCATATTGCGTTAACACAAGGCTCGTCCGTTCAAAATATGAATGATGCGGCGGCTGGTATTTCGCTTTTCATGCCCCCGCACCCCCGCAGGGAGGGCTATATGCTATTGGGCTGGTTTACCAACCCGCCACCAGAGCCATGCCCTCACCCTCCAGGCTTATGCCCGGATTGTACTGCCAATGGCGGCAGAGGAAATGCAAACGCCCATGGTCACCTAAGCCGTGATAATAGAGGACAAACATTTGTGCAAACATCCCAGGTGCCTCATTCTATGACTGTTTACGCGCACTGGATGCCATATGTAACTTTTGTGTTTGACGGAAATGGCGGCACACTTGTAGATGGCGTTACAACAGAATGGAGCCGCAGAGCAATATATGGCTGGGTTATGCATACAAACACGCTAGGCAACAACATGGCGACCCCAGGAGCTACACAAAGCCGCGCTGTATCATTTTTTAACATGCGTGATTTTGGATATATATCTAACATGCATGGCCCACCTGTTGAATCATTAATACCTATAATGACAGGTATCGATGGTAATTTCAGAAGGCCGGGCTTTAGGCCACTAAGGGTTTTTGCCGGCAATGTACCTTGGACACTACCACCGGCACCCCACCCCACAAATCCATCTATAACCTTGCCTGGGATTCCGGCAACACCAACATATAACGCCCGCAATAACAGTGCCTGGAACGGGTCACCCAGCGGCAATCACGAAATTTTTGGGATAAGTCTTGAAACCTTCCATTACTTTGATATGGAGATGGTTCAAAACAGGGAGGTACGCTTCTACTTGCAGTGGGGCGTTCCAATACAGTTTACCCCACTTTACACCGTGCCTGGTGTTTTTACACCTAGGGTTATTACCGTTCCGGAAAACCATACGTTCAACAATATGATTAACCACCGCCACACACCACCTGTTTCTGTACTTGCGGCCAATACCCAGATACCTTTTCCTTTTAGTACGGTGCCAGCGCAGTTTGTGCCGCCTGCGGCCAGCATCTTTAATAACACACGGGATTTAAACTTCCCAAATCCATCGGTAAACAATGCCCACCACTGGAACGGAATAAGACAAGAATACCCGCCTGGAAGCGGAAACGCGCCGTTTATAACATTAAACTTCCGCGGCTGGTACCCAACAACAAGCGGTGCCGGAAATCCGATTACCGCCGATACTCAAATGCCAGTGTTCCACGAAGGCTCGATTGTCCACAGCGTATACGGGCAATGGGGCGATTCCATTACCTTTATGGTAGGCGACCACCCAAACCCCGGTGCTGTTGTAATTGCACCAGAGGATCAATCTCGTGGCTTCCCAACAGGCACACCGTTTACACTTGCCGGACTTGACGGTGGATTCCCTCCACCTCCAACCTTTCCCACCAACCCCGGTGACCCGACATTCATAGGGTGGAGTGAAACACAGTTTCCCCCGCACTCAATAGTAGACCCAAACCTTTCTATGACAAGGCATGCCAGTTTTAACTTGTACGCAGTTTGGGCATTTTTAATACCGCTTGATGGAAATGCAAGTGACGCAACGCTGGGTACATCAGAGGTGTTTGGGCTTCCAGGTGCAACGCTTACAGACTTTAACTCTGTCCTCTTTTCACAGCCAACAAGAGGCGAATGGGGGTTCTTTAGGCGCTGGGCCTGCCCCGACAATGTGGTTTACACAGCACATGGCCCCGCACTGCCCTCTATACGGGCCAACCTCCCCGATGTACTATACGCCCAATGGGAAGGACGGTTTATATTTAACCCCGGTACCGGTGGAACCATCCCCGACACAACCGGTGTTACCATAGGCGCAAACGGTCATGCAACGGTATGGGTAACAGAAAGTTTCTCTATTGCTTCGCATAACACGCGCATAGCCGGGCCGCCGCTGGTAGGCTGGCCGCCTGCACAACAACCAGATTCAACTACCGGCGTGATACCACAAATGCCCCATAACCCCACCCACGCAGACCCATCACTGGTATTTGCAGGTTGGCGTGTTGTAGGCGGCCCATTGGATGGGCAAGTTTTTGACCGTAACCAGGCCAATAATATAGTAATGAATGGCTTAGTTCCTGACCCTACAAACCCCGGGCAAACTGTACGCAACGCCCTGGCAGGTTCCATAGCCCTAGAAGCTGTGTGGCATCAACGCCTAATGTTCACCAAAACCGGCGAGTTACTTTACCTTGTTTACCCCAATACCAATAACACAGACAGGGTAGCAGAACCTCGCAACGGTGCCGTATTTAGGCTATATAGAAATACCGCTACCACCCCCGGTGCAACCACATGGGAGATGGTAGTAAACAATGTTACAAGCGGTGCCGCTGGCAACGTAAGTGCTGTAGGCACCCCAACGGGCAACACCCCATTTGCCGCCGCTATTTCGGCCTCGTCTATTCCGGGCCTGGTGGTTATGAACCTGCCAACAACTGTTGCGCTTACCCCCGGTGGCCAATATCGGCTTTACGAAGTACAACCCCCCCTAGGGTATATGCCAGAAGGCGGATATTGGATTATTGACATGCATCCCGCAAACACGCACCCAGATGCAAGAATTAACACAGTAACCGAGGTAGCCCCAAACCACCTACCATTTGTTGACTGGAACACAATAACAGACACCCCAAGGGCATACATGCTACAAGACTTTCATGTAGGCAACCGCCGCCCCCGCCTAATGTTCACAAAGCTTAACAGAGAAAGCGAGCCACTAAACGGCGTACGCTTTATACTAGAGCGGTATAACACCGTAACCAACCAATGGGAAGCAATGCCAGACGAATACCAGCCAGAAGTAAGCGGCCTAAACGGCCAACCCATACCACTATTCCCCGGGCAAACGCCACATCCCTCCCCTCCCCCATCGTCTGATGGCATTGTAATACTTCCAAGGCCACTGCCGTACAATTCTACCGGGCAGTTTAGGCTACGCGAGACAGAGGTTCCAGATAACTCTGGGTACCTAATTCCCATATTTGGCCGCTGGAATATTACCACCAACCGGTATAGCGGCGTTACGGCAATTACAGTATGTTCCAATTACAATGTAGCACCCACTTTCGTATTTGACCCGCCATCCCCAATGATTGTAGGCTCAAATGCAGGCCACCCAAGACCGTGGGATGGATATTGGAGTGTACAAAACACCCCAACCCGCAACTGGCCCATACTAAAAACAGACGGGCAAGTAATAACGCCAAGCTTCCAGCACGAATACCTAGGCGGTGCGGTATTTGCACTATTTGTATGGGAAGGTGCAGAAATCCCAGGGGCAGATGTTCTACTTCTACCTAGTGACATTGTAGGCACAAACCCCGGTAGCCCATGGGCGTTTGTAGCCGAAAGAACAAGCACCGGCGGGGAAAACCCTGTACCTATGTGGTTCCCCATGATGCCGGGGCGCACTTATCAGCTTGTGGAAGTGCTTGCACCGGCAGGGTATCAGCTACCATGGGGGCAATGGCGGTTTACCGTTTACGGTGCCGAGTGTGCCAACACGATAGCGGGCACAAGATTAACACCGCAAACAATAGGCTGGGGTACGCCCAATGTTATCCCACGGGCAAGCAATGTCTCATGCCTGCAATTACATGTAGATTCTGGTCATAGCTGTGAGTGTAATGATTGTGATTGCGATTTTGCAAACTACTGCACAGTTACTATGCCCCGTGCATACTATATACCCAACCTGCCAGATTTTAGCCTGCCCCTAACCGGCGGTACCGGCATACCAATTGCACTTACCACTGTTGGTACGGTATTAGCAATGGCTGGATTTATAATAATGCTTATTAAGGCAAAACCTGGAGAATCGGAATCGCAAGCCAAATAAAGGCTAATCGCCCCGTGCATAATCATGCCGGGGCATTTTAACATCGTGTCCGCTTACTCCACTTTATGTACAGCTTATCACCAAATATGTGCCTGTCGCGCTTTGTCTATTGCACTCGTTCCATGGCTCTAGTAAAGTATAGTTGGTTTAAAAGGTGCCTGGCACGGAAGTAATGATAATGTGCTTTATATTCTCCTCTTAGCACAACAGGCGCATGTACATATAGCAAGGTCACGTAAGCTGTACACATATCTTGGGTGAATATAAACCCTTGAAGGGAAGCGATAGTGTGAAAAGATTTAACAACGTTTTTAACGGTTTATTAAAGTTACCAAAAATGCGCATTTTGTCTATGTTTACTGTTTTAATTGTTGTTTCGGCACTGGTAGTGCTGGGATACACATATGGAGATTGGGGAGAGTATAGTACCGGCCCGCAGTATGACGGGTATCATCACTATGCCCAAGGCTATGATTACGGGTTGCCGTATTATAACGATGCGCCCACATATATAGGAATAAGCGTTGTCTCGCTTGGGGATAGATATGTCTACCTGGGCGATTTTGATGTTTTTGACTATGAAAGTAATCTAATGTCATATGACGGCTATGTATATTACATCTGCTTTGAAACCATGGGCGGATATCTGATTATGCCGCTTATGGGGCTACATGTAATATTTAACCCAAACACCAATGCAAGCACACACCCCGGTAACCATATGCGCCCCACAACCACCGGCACAAGCGCAGGCGGTACCATCGGAGGCCCCGCCCAAATGCCCTTGCCCCCCTATAACCAAGGCGACCGTACATTTATGGGTTGGAACACCCAAGCAGACGGCAGAGGTGCTATGTTTACATACAACTCTTGGGTGTGTGCAAATGATGGCGTAGACGGCAACGGCAGTTTTACTGTTTTTGCTATGTGGGGCATTAATGTAAACTTTGAAGGAAACGGGATAGTACTGGCCCCCGGCACTGACCCTAATAACCCAAACCACTTTCTAACCCGTCTTATTCCACAAGGCTGGTCTGTTGAGGAAGCCGGTTTTTCGTGGGTTCGGGATTTGAATGCGACCGATAGGCCCGGGCATACATTTGTAGGCTGGTACAGTGTTAGTGCCCCAACAGGCGGCGAAGAACTATTTGGAAATACCGAGTTTAATAACTACGCAACTGTAACAGTTTTTGCACGCTGGATGCCGGATGCCGCACCAATAGTTACCTTCGCCTTAGGCGGCGGGAGCCTGGGTGCCGGCCATCAAGCAACCCGCCAAGCCAGAATGGGATGGAGCATTAATGACTCCAGCTTCCCAACAGGGTTTGGGCAACCGCCGGAACTTAACCAGGGCGTACAATGGCCCAGGTCTGCCCCGCTTGTAACACATCCTGTTTATACAGTAGAAGGCTGGTGGCTACAGGCCAGTGGCTGGAGTACCGGCGGCAATACACGCTGGGGCAGCCCGGGTTCTGCACATTCACCCGGGCAGACCGCACCGCTACCTTTACCTAACTCATATTTGTATGAGCCTGTTACCGGCAATATTACCGTGCACCCACACTGGGTATTAAGAGTAAACTTCGAACTGTTGGGCGGGCATTTACTACCTCAACCCGCCGGGTTTTACGATGGGCCGCTTTTTAGGGATGTGCCTCTTGCAAACTCTGGTATGCCCCTATCAACCCATGGGTTTCAACGCAACTATTTAACCGACCAACCGGAAATGAGAGGCATGCCACCACAACCCATGACCCTTCCACCCGCCCCTACCAATGCATACGGCGTATACAGGCCAGGCTTTACGTTTAACGGCTGGTGGACACAGCACTTTAATACAAACCAGCGCCCGGATTTAACAAACCCAGAGTTAAGGTTTACCGGTACAACACCAATAACCACCAGCACAACTGTTTTTGCACACTGGGTACCCAACGATACCGTAACGGTAACATTCTGGCTTAACGATGGCGGCACAAACACCGCGCATTGGTACCGCGGCAGGCCCGAGTTTGGCCCAGGGCCCGGTAGCGTAGTGCGCCCGGCAGACCCGTTCGCACCTTGGGTAACAGAGGCCGTATACGGTAGCTCTATTAACGCATCGTCTATAGCAATAGGTGCACGCGCTACATTCCCGCTTTTCCCACGAAGGCCGGGTTATATGTTCATGGGATGGTATCCGCAAGACCCAGTTACCGGTGAGCGCATATGCGCCAGATGTTCGGCTCCAAACCCATTTTCTATACCTGCGGGTAACTGTAACCAGTTTCACCACAACATATTAATAACAAACGCAACAACCCCCCTTAACGCAGAAGGGGGAGTAGATATAGTTGCCCGTTGGGAGCCCTATATAAACGTAATATTCGACTCCAATGGCGGAGACCAAGTTCCGCTTCACCGCCCTATGGTTTTGGGCTACGCTTTTTCTGGAATATCCTATGGCGTGGGTACATTATGGGGAACCGGGTGGATGGGCGCACCCAGTTGGAACCCGTGGGTTGACCCGCCGGTATTTCAAGAAGGGCATCCGCTACCAGACCCTGGCCCCGGCGGCTGGTCAGTAGGCGTTTTGGCCCTAGCTACCATACAAAACAGAACCACCCGTACAACAAATACATGGGATAACGTAGCCGATACCGTTGGCTCATTTGCCAGGATTTATCATACATGGTCGCAGCCCACCACGTGGAACGAGCTACCTACGGCGGTAGGCCACCCTCCATCCGGCGTAGCTTATAGCTATCGCTTGCGCGGTGCACTTACGCGCCCGGGCGTAACCTTCGGTGCAGGTACAGACGAAATCACATTCTACATGCAGTGGGGCGTAAATATTACATTCGATGCCAATATGCAAACCCTGGGCGGCGGCTTTACGCCCGGTGTAACACGGTCATTTACAATTGCAGACGGCTTCACTTTTGCCAATAACCATTTGCACGGCCATATGGACAGCAATAACCAGTTGCAGTTCCCATACCTAAACACCGCCGCACAGCGCGCGCTTTGGCCGGAAGTTGCGCTGGAAGTACCGTCAGAGGTTTCGTTTATAGAATGGAATACCTGCCCAAACGGCACCGGCTACTCTTTTGGCGGGTCAAACACACAAGTACCTATCCATAACTCAGATTTCGAATTTATAACACCCATGACCCTATATGCCATATGGGGCAACAGAATATACTTCCATCACGGCCATGGCCCTGCCGGAAGCATTGCCCTCGCAGACCAGGCGCGTAACTTCTCACCAGGCCAACCGTTTTCTGATTTTCCGCAGGTACCGGTGGACCTATCTGGAAACCTTACATTTTTTGGTTGGAACAGGGCCATAGACGGTAGCGGCGCAAGCCTACCGCTGTCACCCCCATATGCGGTGTTTCAACTTGCAGATGCTGGCTCGCGGTTTTATGCGGTATGGTCTGTTAACGTGACATTTGACCCAAATGGCGGGGTATTAACCGCCCTTGATTTAAGCAACAACCCTGTACCCGGCACTATCCCAACATTGGTTAATGTACCCTTACAGTCTGGGCTTCCGCATATTTTAAGCCCACCCGCGCGGGGTGCTCCCTCCCAGTATTGGCAGTTTGGCCGCTGGAGGGCAACGCCTGGAGGCACCGGTACAATTTATACAACCTCTGCACCCAATATTACTTCAACCAGAACAATCTACGCCCAATGGGATGGTATGCTAAACTTCAACCCAAGCGGAGGAACCCTCCCCGGGCAACCGGTAAATACAGCCGTAGTTGAGTGGCTACCGGAAGGCTTTTCTGTTGCCAATAACACAACACAAACAATGCCCGTAAGCGCGGGGCCACCGCCTGTTTACAGGCTACCGGCAGTACCCGAAAACCCCACCCATGCAGACCCATCTATGGTATTTGTAGGCTGGCGCATTACCTCTGTACCGGCATACGAGGGCAGTGTCCTCACACGCACTCAAGTTCAAGGCATAGTAATGAACGGCCATGTAGACGGGGATATAAGCGAACCCCGTAACGCACCAAACGGGCGCATAGATTTCGAAGCCGTTTGGCACCAGCGCTTAGTTTTCACCAAAACCGGAGAGCTACTATATTTGGTATACCCCAGCACCAACGACGCAGAAAGAGAAATACAACCCCGTAGCGGTGCCGAATTTAGGCTTTATAGAAATACATCCACAACCCCCGGTACACCCACCTGGACCCCTGTAGTAAACAGTGTTACAAGCGGTGCCCCTGCTTTGGTTAATGCCGTAAACACAGCAACCGGAAACTTGCCTTTTGCCGGTGCTATTTCGTCTACGGCAATTCCGGGCCTGGTTGTTTTTAACCTACCAACTACCGTAGCACTTACCCCCGGTGGCCAATACCGGCTTTATGAAGTACAACCGCCACTAGGCTATATGCGCGAAGGCGGATACTGGATTATTGACATGCATCCCGCAAGCACGCACCCAGATGCAAGAATTAATACGATTACAGCAGTAGCCCCAAATATCCTACCCTTCATAGATTGGAATACGATAACCGACACCCCAAGGGCGTATTTGCTACAAGACTTTCATGTAGGCAACCGCCGCCCACGCCTTATGTTTACCAAGCTTAACAGGGAAGGCGAGCCATTAAACGGCGTGCGCTTTGTATTAGAACGGTATAACACCGTAACAAACACATGGGAAGCCATGCCAGACGAATATCAGCCAGAGTTAAGCGGCCTAAACGGCCAGCCTATACCGCTATTCCCCGGGCAGGCCCCGCACCCGTTGCCCCCGCCTTCACCGGATGGTATTGTGCTATTTCCAAGGCCATTCCCTTATAATTCTGCCGGGCAGTTTAGGCTACGCGAGACAGCCGTTCCAGATAGCTCTGGTTATCTGATTCCTATGTTTGGCCGTTGGAATATTACCACCAACCGCTATAGCGGCGTTACGGCAATTAACTTATGTACGGTTCACAATGTAGCACCGGCATTCGTTTTTGACCCTCCGTCACCAATAATAGTATCCCCCAATGCCGGCCACCCAAGGCCATGGGATGGATACTGGAGTATTCGCAATACCCCAACCAGGCACTGGCCGATACTTAAAACCGATGGGCAGATAACTACGTCTAGCATCCAACACTCATACCTAGGCGGCGCGGTATTTAAGCTGTTTGTGTGGGAAGGTGAAGAAATCCCTGGGGCCAATGTACTGCTTTCACCAAACGATATAATGGGTGGCCCGGGTAGCTTGTGGACGCTGGTGGCCGAAGAATATAGCACCGGCGGCCTAAACCCAGTACCTATGTGGTTTCCTATGATGCCTGGGCGCACTTACCAGTTGGTAGAAGTGCTTGCACCGG
>Ga0123355_10009257_pt1 | contig 14954 bp, 5 predicted proteins | sample TergutEmb28metaG_3_FD_89872 | JGI IMG/M metagenome (GOLD analysis project Ga0123355, IMG submission 89872) | Embiratermes neotenicus P1 segment gut microbial communities from Petit-Saut dam, French Guiana - Emb289 P1 | ecosystem: Host-associated > Arthropoda: Insects > Digestive system > Gut ...
CCTGAACTAAATTACCGTCACTAAAACCGTACACATAAATCATATCTGCATACTTTGCAACTGCAAGTGTAAATGGCATCGTGAACGTAACAGACGCACTAAGATGAGAATACGTACGGGACTGACAGCCACTCTACACTGTCGCTTCTACCTCCCACGCCTTTACGAAACTATCACCGTACTGTTCTGAACATCAGCAGCCGGCACGGTCACTGTAATGTTAGTGATAAGGGTTTTTGAACTCGTAGTAGTAGCTGAGTCACGCAGTATACACTGGCCAGGTGAATACCCAGCCACCCCACCTTAAGTACCTTCCAAGTGTCATGATACGGTCACTGAACTATTTGCAGCTGGGTGTGCGATTCAGGTGGCAAAAATAAAGCTAGCAACGCAAGCAATAAGCCACCAAGTTGAGTACATCACTTGCCAGCTGGTTCCATAACGCAGTTCACAAGAGTGCATGTACGGGAATTAAAAAATGCCCATAACTCCGTAACCGTCCAAAATCGGACACATGTTTATATGAACTTTTTTGATCACAAAGATCTAGGAAATCACCTGCAGTTATGCCCTAAAGTCGTGAAACACCCTGTATACAGTTGTCTATGCTTGAGTGTGAAGCAGTTTTCTTTATCATAATATTTGCTCCCCTCCCCCGTAAACACACTCATTAAATTCCAGTGCCTAAGTGAGAACATCAAGCCTACTACTTTAAATTATTTGTACTACAGAGAGTATTTTTGATCATGTCCTTGAGCACCTGCAGCTCTTGTGTAGGTATTATCTTACGGAACCTGCAGCAGTCAGTAGAAATTTCACAAATGCTCTGAGACCACTTGCACATTGCTGGTAATAAAATGTAACCAAGTGCCTATAGCTTGGCTCAGATTGTGGTTGGAATCACCCAGTGATATGTTGACCAGTGTATGTGCTTAAGCCAGGACCCGTTTCCTAACCTTGGGGTATAGAAAATCCATCTCCCTGGATTTGATTGTAATTGTACATGGTACATATGTATGATTGAATGTGCAGGCATTGGTGACCACTAGGAAGATCCGTAAATCTGTTGGCACACCGCAACGTAGCCGAATTCCACGATTTTTGTATGATATCAAGCATTCTCGTACTGGAATGCCTCAGAGCTCTAAAAAACATACTCCAAGTGGAAATTTTAAGAAAATGGCTGCCATCTCTTCTGTGAGAAAGGTACTGTTGAAAGTAGAGAAATGTCACTAAACCCACATCTCAAAGTTTCATCTTTGTACTGATTTGTATACTTGAGGATGAAAAGTGCTGCATGACATATGCTGTGTGTGTTTGTTTTACCAGTAATTATCAGTATGTTCCATTTGTTTATTATCCTTTTGGTTTTTTTTTTTTGCACTGTTTTAATATGAAGATACTGACTGTGAATATGGACACAGTGACACTGATTGATGAATTCAATTCAGAATCTGACGTGCTTTGTGGATTAAATGTGTGAAGTTAATAGTAAAATATTTTTTCTTAGCAGACGTTTTATTGTTGGGGGTTGTCTTAGGTTTGAATAAATATATATTCCCGGCATCCCCCCCCCCCGCCTTAGATTGGAATCTTGCATTCAGGTAAATATGGTGTGTGTATGTGTGTGTACGCGCTCCTTATAGTATTTTTCTCCTTTTCTGTGGTTGTTGCTTACAAGTGTAGAATTTGTGTGACTGGTTGCAGTTTGTTTGGAACCATGTCCTAGTATATTCATTCGTCCAGTTAATATTTTTCTATGGGAAGTTTCTCTCCATCTGTCTGTCTTTGCAGCAATAACTTCTTAATATTCTCAGATTGAATGAATAAGAATGTAACTCATATTAACTCTTCAGCGGCAGATTTAAATCCGGTTTGTAAAGTTCTGGATGTATGGGTATTATTACAAGAATGTTAATTGTTCAAGAAACTATGGGATGAACTGCAGCAAAAAAAAAAAATCTTACAATTTAGCTACAGAAATTACAGAAATAATGTCTTAAACAAGCCACCTAAAACTAAATTTTGGTTTACAATTCTGAGTTGAAGCATTCATGATGGTATAACCCCTTCCACCCAGTCATTAATATGCAGTTCTTCTTCCTGGTGTTTGAACGATTACAACTTATCTTTTCTTTACATTTTGGATGTATACTGTTCTGTTCGAATCTTCAGATGTTGTTCATATACATTCACCAAAAAGAGGCAGCTAATTGGCTTGAGGAACAGCTATGGAGTCCACGAAACAATTAAGCACATTTGGTTACATTTGTTGGGTGGGGGTACAAAATTCAAATGAAATGGTATGTGACCTTGGGAATTGTCCATACAATAGGAAATGCTAAATTGTGGCTGAGAATTTAATCTATAACATAAAATGTTAATGGAAGCGAATTGCTGCTTTACCATTGGATAGGGAGGGTGGAGTATGTTGAGTCTCAGCATGTTAGCAGGAATGGTAGGTCCACCTGCTGTTGTAAGTCTGTCATGGCCATGAAGTTCTTAGCCATTAATTAATTGAAAATAGTTGTGTATAGCAGGACCAGTGGATAAAACTTAGAAGGGGTGTCACAGCCTTGATGAATCTCTTCCCCATGCTTCCTGTCTGAGGAAGTGACAGTTTGCTAGGGAAGTCAGACTGCCAGATTGCATTCGCATTGGGCAGTTTTACTACGAACTGCAAACCGTTGTCTCTACTTGTCGTTGATGACAGAGTACAGTAGAAGTTGATGGCCAGTAGAACAACGATGTGAGGGTGGCTTATTTGAAGGGGAAGAACCTCTTCCAAAAGTAGGGCTGAAAATGTCATCTTTGCTTGCAGTTCACATATTTGAAGGCTGTCAGATCCATTGGCTGCATTGGAGTTAGTGTTTCCATTTGTTTCACCTACAAAAATTCCCGTGTAGCAGTCAAAATTAATTGAATACAGTGACTGATAAGTATGTGGGTATATGTCATTCTGCAGACAGAATCTGAACAGAAGCAACCACTTCCTGCAAGAGCTAAAGGGAGGAAAATGGTTCTCGAATCTGGACTTCGTTCTGCAGCGAGAGCTGCTAAGAGGTTGAAACTAGAGAGCCCAAAAACGCCTGACAAGAAGAAGATGGCTGCCCTGTTAGTTTGTCATGGAAAAGTGTCACGTCCCAAGACCCCACAGCTTGATTCCACTGTCCGTCGTGAAGTGTCAGACAAATCGGCTGGTAAGGGAAGGTCCTTTTTGCTAATTTACAACAATTTACAAACTCAGATTTGGTGCATAGCATGGTTGGCATAATTCCTTGACATGTCAGAACTGGTCCATCACTGAACAGTATGCAGTTGACTGCACACACACACACACATGCACCCATAAAACTCCTCAAATGCATACTCGAGGTTGATTGAGCTTTAAATCCATTGAGATGTGTGGATTCACTGTGTCCCATTACTCTGCAATATTGACATGAACAGACAGCTTGAATCAATGTTTTTTCATCTCTCCACAGAATCTTTTGACAGATTTGAATATCTTGAACTTGGAATTCGTACCTGGCTAGCAAAACCAAATTTATCTGTCAACATTATCTTTAAAAAACCTTGTCACTAAACATAAAAATACCACACTACATAACTCACACAAACAATCAATTCATTATGATTGCTTGGTTGCTTAAAGGTGTTTTGTTGAATGATCAGAGAAGCATTGACCTGGCTGATTTCATTTCCCCTGTTCCTTTCTGCTCTGATAAAGGTGCCAGATGTATTCTGTCATTATAGAAATGTTTCTGTTACAGATAAGACAATTTTATCTGCATTTTCAGTAAGGAGACAATTGCTTCCCCATTTGCCATTAGACACTTTGCCTTTATCACCAAACTTCTGTTTCTTCTTTATTTAGATCATTCCATTGGTGTAACATTCATAATGTGTGTGATTTGAAATATCGATACACATTAGTGTGTTTCCTCTATGCCAGGCTCATGTATGTGTTACAGCACAAATATAATGCACTAAATTCTTATCCTTTTCATGTTTATACAAAAAATACCACTGAACGAAGGCATGTTGTCATATCTGAATTTTGTTGAACCCTCTGGGCTTAGATGTGTATAAAGTGGTACTCAATTTCCTGCAACTAACCATCAGCAGATTATTATTTGCTACTTAAGACTATAGTAACCTCTTGAATTCTAGATTTTATTCCCCCCCCCCAAGAAAAATTGTTTATGAACCTGAATTTCTGAGCTGATAGCAGGTATCTGTGGGCCGCAGGAAACACTAAGGAGGCCTACAGGTTGCTGATCTGTGGTGCTCGTCATTAGCGATGTTGGGAAATGACTGCTCACCGAATTCAGATAAAGAATGGCAATATGTATACGAGTATTTTTATGTCACAGGATGTATGTATTTACCTTTGACATACAATAACATAACATGTCAGGGGAATTGTGCATAAACACACTGTGCCTCTCTCTCTGCCCGGTTCACACAATTACAGAATGGAAAGCTGTTAATGCCTCTTTCGTATCACAAGATGAAATTTTGTTTGTGTTATGATAATATGGTTGTAATCGCAAGTTCTGAATTTATAATATTGATCTAACGCATCTCTGTCAGTAAAGGTGGTAGTACACTATTGTTATGAACCGTTACAAGCATCACTCTGTATATCTGTAGCAAGGATTGTGTTAAAAAAAGAAACTTTGATATATGGGAAATTAGATGTTACATTTGCGACTTCTTTGTGACAGTGAAAAGTATGAGGAGGAGTGTGACAGCAGCATCACCTTACAGAGGTGCTGTACAAACGAGTGCAAGGAAGAAGTGTGAAAATGTACAGACTTCAGTTGGTGATGAAATACCATCATCTAAGCGAGCATACTCCATGGTAAGAAAAAATACTACTGTTGGCAGTTAATCAGAACACCACATTGTTTTTCATGTCACAAAGTTTTAAAGTTGATATCTGTGTTGACATCAAGAATTATCTTCCTAGCTACCTGACCATTTAGCCTAGTGATCTTTGCATGTCTCCTCTGTATAGTATTTGTTGTATCATATTATTAACTACAAGTTTGTAGTGTTAGTGTTTATAGTGGGAGGTCCTATGCTGTCAACTGTATGTTTGGTCTCAGTAACTGCTAGCTGTAGTTTCAAGTCTATGTTATAAGTAGAAACCGTAGAAACCCATAGTAGCCAGGGTGTGTTTAGACTGGATTTTAGAGGTTAATTTATCTCCAGTAACTCATTTCACAACCTGTATTTTTGATCTCCTGTGAATCCACTTGTGAAATCAGACATTGCACATTTGGTTCTGATTGTAGCTTTGTTTTGCAGGAATTGCCAGCATATTTCAAATTCAGTTCTGGGACGGTACATTTGAATGTTGTGTCTGGTGAGCAGCATCAGGTCAAGGATAGATTCGTGAAATTATCTCCGAACAACCGCAGAAGCTCTTCACTTAAAACAGAGCAGACTATTTCACCAGGGCTGCAAGAGTCTTCACATTCACATGATGTTAATAAACGTGTTTCTACAGTAAAAATAGCGAGTAGGAGGAAGACCCAACCATCTACTTCTTTTAATGCTGTACATACCCCAGCTGATGTTTGCCCTACAGGCCGACACTCACGTACTGTATCTGCAGACTGTACATCTGACGTTGCTAAGTTGAAGATCGCTGTCAGCTCAGCCAAGAAAATCCATAAACATGATATGCGTAAGTCGCAGTTCAAACAGTTGATGAATAAATCTGTGCAGTCTACATCAGCTTTTAGCATTGAGAAAGATGCTAAGATCTCCAAGCCTCTTCTGAGCATCCCTCATATGCAAAGAAGGCCCAAGAGTATGACCGCTAGCTGTCCTGTAGCCACTTTTCAGACTACCGGACTGTATTCTTCCAGAAAGTCAGGCAGACTGTCTGAAAAGCTTTCTCCCGAGTCTGGGCCTATTTCTCCATGCACCAGAACGAGTTCATCTTCATCAGAAATAGAACAAAGGGCAAGATTAGTCAGTCCTTCAAACCGTCCAGTTTATGAAGTAAACAAATCAAGAAGGTCTTTAAGGTTTTCACCACTTGGCGTACAGTATCCTGAGTCAGTTACATTATCTTCAGGATCACAACAGACTGAGGGTGAAGAAGGATCTGTTGCCCGAAGCACATGTACTTCAAAGCTAACAGCTTCAGTAAAAAAATCAAGAACTCCAAGAGTGACACAATTTGCAAAGTCTGATGAATCAGGTTCAGAATCACCACGTAGGACAGGATATATAAGAAGGTCTGTTTTTTCGAGTACTCCTGTCTTTAACCAAAGTGCATCAACAGTGACATCAAGGGATGCAGGAGGTGTGGGTTCATCATCAAAGTCTGTAAGTGAAATTTCTTCTTTAGGTGTGAGGTCACTTCCAGAGTCTCCAGCTGAGAAGGGTAATGAAATGGTATGCCGTGTGGGCACATTTGTACTAAAAGCATCATTTCCATGGACATCAAATTCTGTTGGCAGTTCATCTTCAGAGTTGCGTGAAGAAGGCCCAGATTCTTCTGGTTCGAGATATTTAGAATCTCTGTATGTGCCAAAATCTTCGGGGAAGCGTGTACAAAGTTTTTCAAGATCAGAGACATCTGTGAATTCATTTTCACCCACGACGAGTTTGTCAGCACAAGGATCTGGTATTTTATGCACGCGGATTTCACTAAAGGAGCAATTGCCTCAGTCTGATGCATATCACACATACTTAACGTCTCCAAGTTCCCAGAATACGACATTTGATTTTGATTCTGTGGAAACTCCTTCTATAACGTTAGAGCATCTTGTGTCACCACTTACATCGAATAGAAAACAAAAAATGTTGAGGTGTCAAGATGCAAGTACAAGTAAAGAACAAGAGGCAGAACCTGTTTTTAAGAAGCGACGTATCAGTGACAGGATTAGTAGGAATGTTACCTCTTCAGAGAGCAGTTCTCTACATTCATTACCTCCACATTTCTCTACATCATTAAAAGATGAATATGTTGATACATACCTTCCTAAAGGACAAGAACAGGTATCATATAATAACAGTTTCTCTGATAGAGTAAAGACTCGTTCCTCTCCCCAAAGTGCTTCACCCAAGTTCCCTGATATACAGAAGCTCATGCAAAAGGTATCAAGAATTTCAAGAACACCAAAAATTGGCTTGACAAATGTTAGTGGTGGGAGGCGACTAATAAAAACATCAAGCAGTGTGAAATCTGTAAGTGATACGTCAGTTGCACATGGAAGTATGAAACTTATAACTACCCCAACCACTCAGAAATTGAAAACTGATTCAATAGAGAGGACAAAACTTGTGAAGGGCCAAAAGAGTCCCAAGTCCCCAAAGAAGCTAAGTGGTATTTCTGGTGTGATGCAACTAAGGAAGACACCGAGGGAGTTGCGATCTCCCAGGACAAATATTTCTGGAGTGAATTGGCTGATGAAAACGCCAGAGAGTCCAAAATCACCGAAGAATTTGCTGAGAGATACACATGGCGTGAAAAAAATTGTGATGACACCAAAAAGCCCAAAGTCTCCCAATAATGACCTGAGAGATGACCGTGGAGTGAGAAAACTTATGACGATACCAAAAAGCCCAAAGTCTCCCAAGAATGACCTGAGAGATGTGCGTGGAGTAAGAAAACTTATGACAACACCAAAAAGCCCAAAGTCTCCCAAGAATGATCTGAGAGATGTGCGTGGCGTGAGAAAACTTATGACAACCCCAAAAAGCCCAAAGTCTCCTAAGAACGATCTGAGAGATGTGCGTGGCGTGAGAAAACTTATGACAACACCAAAAAGCCCAAAGTCTCCCAAGAATGACCTGAGAGATGTGCGTGGAGTGAGAAAACTTATGACAACACCAAAAAGCCCAAAGTCTCCCAAGAATGACCTGAGAGATGTGTGTGGAGTGAGAAAACTTATGACAACACCAAAAAGCCCAAAGTCTCCCAAGAATGACCTGAGAGATATCCGTGGAGTGAGAAAACTTATGGCAACACCAAAAAGCCCAAAGTCTCCTATGAATGATCTGAGAGATATCCATGGCGTGAAGCGACTTATGAAAACACCAAAGATTCAGAAATCTCCCAAGAATGATCTGAGAGATGTTCTTGGTGTGAAGAGGCTTATGTCATCCCCAAAAGGCATAAAATCTCCTGTGACTGATTTGACAGATATTGATGGTGTGAGAACGCTTACTCCCCAGGTTAAAAAATCACTGAAAAATGACTTAACAGGCGTAGTTGGTGGATGGGATCATGTGAAGACAGGCAGTTCAAGTTCATCTAGCAAAAGCGTGACTGATACTAATGATGTTCATGTTTGTGGAAATACATCTTTGCCTCCTCAGAGTCCTGAGTTTGGTGGTCATTCATCACCAGCAGAAAATACACAGAAGTCCCCACAAAGATCCATTCCACAAGGTTCGTTGCCATCTGTGACCACACGCTCACGCACGAGACAAGGTACCACATTTATTAACAAAGTTCCTGAATCAGACAGAAGTACGGAAATGTACGTCAACCAGAAGACTGTCCCCATGCCTAAGGATATAAAGGTGAATACTTACACTTTACCATCTGTAATGAATTTGCATGTAGGTCATGTTGCCATTTTCACTCTGAAAATTTTATAAAATTCTTTTTTGCTTTGAATGAATAAATCATTAGTGAAAATTCCTTCCAAATAAATAAAAGGGAAAACTCAAAATGAATAGTATTCTGGTGTTGGCTGTACTAATGTATGAAAATTGAGGTTTCGTGGCAGTTAAAACGTATTAGACTGCAGTCACCTGTGACCCGGTATATATGCTGGGGGTGGCTGACCATCATTTCAAAGGAAACTGCCCCTTCCATTTTTGTGTTAGAATGACTTCTGACCCGGAAACTGAGTAAGAGGGTTCCTTGCAGGTTTCGCTTATCACCTTGAAGACAAGTGTCAAGTGTGCAATCAGAAATAAAAAGTGGTGGTGATGACTGTTGCAGCGGCTCAGCATTACACGTTTTGATACAAGTGGAGTTTTCTACTGTCTTTCCTTTGATTGACATGCCTGTCTGTTTCTCTATATCATTGGTTGTCCTGAACTATTAATGCTTGTGCATCCTTTTGACTAAATCTGAAATTTTGCAGACCCCTGTGTACAGTGCAAATGGGTGCAAAAATGAAATTAAACTTTTTAAAACAAGCGTTTAATAATTAGTTGCACGTGTGAAAAGTAAAATTTTAGTTTTGGTGACAAACTGAAAATAAACGCAATGATGATGTACGAATATAGGGTGGGCAAGCAATATTCAATAAAAGTTGTCACATTTTTATGCACCTGTTCCGTTATAAATGACATGTGCTTGTGGAATCTGTAAAAGTGACCCATGCAGTTTCACAGTTCGACATCACTGGACTAGACACAGTACAAGTTCCATTTCAAGACAGAAGCTTTACTTTTTCTAGTCCAGTATCAACATTTTGAGGGTTTGAAGGCGGCATAGAGGTATACGATTAGTTTCATTCTTAACCGTAGCACTAGATGGAGATGAGTGGTCAACTTCACACCTTGGCCACTCTCCTTAGCCACTCTACCCCAATGTAAGAACCCCAATACCCATTGAAAAGGAGGCTGGGTGGGCCCCAGACCCAATCTGGATCTTATGAGATCTCTGGCTCTTGCTGGGATTCGGACCCTGGATCATCTGGTCCATAGCGTAGTCATTATATTGCCGTCCTGCTTTCCATCAAGTAATATAAGTTAAGAAAAAGGTGCATTTAAGTGTTAAAACTATTAGGAGTGGTGCTGAGTATAGTATTCATAAACATTCACTTTAGTTTTTGTTTGTTTCTTAACATACTTTTAATAATGGTTTCTCATCTTCCATATTGTAGAGAAGTAATACAAGAAGCAGAAAAGAACCAAACCTTGGCATATTACATGCTGCTGATATAAGCCCCAGGCCACATGTAAAGAAGCCAAGACGCACAAAGAATGAGAAGACAAGAAGTTCTGAGGACCTTTTGCCTGGAAGAAATCTTGAGATATCACCTGCGCACATTGTCAAATCTGTTGCCACTAGGCGGGTGCATTGGAACATTCCCGATAGCCCCTCTACACCAGAAGACAAAGTTACAAGGAAGAAGAATATTGCAACTAATGTAGAAATGGGACCACCATCCAGAAATAGGAAAAGTGCAAAATCAAAAGGAAGGATAGAGACAGAAGAATCTGCTGCACAGAAAGATACAGATCATCTTGCAGTTTCTTTTCCATCTGTTAGGAGAAGACAGTTGACTTCTGCATCTGAAATATCTTTTTCTCCAACAAGAAAGCAAGGTGCTGGGGTAAGCACTCATGCAGAGGTATCTTCACTCCCTAAGCAAAAACAGGGTAATACTGCCAAGGTTAGTGTGGAGGAATTATCTCCCCGAAAGAGACGAGGTGGCACTGCTAATACTCGTTCAGAACATTCATCTGCACCTAAAAGACTTCGTGTTACTATGACTGAAGACACTGGCGACACTGCAAGTAGTGCTGCATTGACATCTAGAAGACGGCGAGGAGCTGCAGTTGTTACTGACATAGAAACTCTTCAGTTACCAGTTACAAAAAAGACAAGAGGCAAGTTGGCTGTCAGGTTTGCAGTAGCACCAACTGCCAGTGCTATGCCAAGTGAAGATTTGTTGTCAGCGTCTGACAAACAGCCAGGAGAAATAGACTGTCCATCACCTCCTGGTAAAAGAAGACGAGGAACCAAACCAGTTGATTCTTCATCTCCAGTATCTGCAAGAAAATTGCAAGGCATGAAGTTATCAGGTGAGATACATTTATTTGGGTTGGGTGCAGTGTGAGGATAAATACAGGATATGTTGATATCCTGTTTTGTACCTTACCTTATGGCCTATCAAAGAACTGCATACTGAATTTTTATGGGCAGTTTATCAGTCCAGTACTGATGTAATATCGTAATGTGATAAAATATCGTATTAGATTTGATTATCCAGGTACTCTTTGTTATATAGAATTTTTAATAATGCGGTTTCACTTACATGAGGTCAACTAACCCACATTGTTGTAGGCAGTAGGAAAGACGGTGAGTAGTCACACCGTGAGTCAGATCATACTTTCTCATAAGAAGAATGTTAAAATTAGCCCTGCATGTTGCCCTTAACAACTGTTAAGAAGAGAATGGTGTGAAGGTTTTCCATGTAAAGTTTCATTAAATTATATTGTAACATTATCAAAGTTTTATTTATTCACCAACTGATGCACTAGTGAGTTGCCTTAAAAATGATATTAAAATTTACGTTAAAACAGCTCCGACATGTTTCAGTGTTACAGTTACACCATCATCAGCGAGCGCATTAATTTGTGCTTACTAAATTTACAGATGTTAAAATAGTCCATTAAAATACATCAGTATGTGGTTAATATGGTGGTGATGTGGCTGCATATATTAGGTCCTTTTTGGTGTGTGTATGTATGTTGCACTGTTCGGCAGTAGACTGAGTTAGGGAATGCGCAGCTGGTTATTTGATCTGTTAACCAACTCTTACAGAGTTGGTAAATAAATAAAACTTTGATAATATCAAGATGCATGGTACAAATGTGAAAATTATATTGTAACATTTTTTGTGTTATATCACAACACGTGCCATATGCAGTTTAGTCTGAATCAAAATTAAGAAATTCCTGTCATATCAGCGTGTGTGATGGAAAGAACAGAAATCATTATAAAGAGGGAAAATTCAACCCAGGTCATCTTCAGGTCAATATTTTTATGTAAATATTGGCCTGAAGATGGCCTGCGTGTGGGTCAAAACGTTGCCATATACTCTAAAGATATAATAGTAATGTCATTAAACAGTTTTTTTGATGGCAATTATGGATTTGTCTAACATGAAATTTCATTCAAAGTACCTAACCTAATAACCTGAAAGATTATGGAAATACAGTCTATTAATATTCCTATTGTGTAGAAGAATTTTATCAGCCAAGATGAGCACTGCAGTACCAATCACAGGACACCTATCCATCTTTCATCCCTATATGTAACTACTACATGTATATTATGTGTACCAAGTGCCAGCTTTTGTATGTGGGAATATGTGTATACTTTGAGACTGGATTAGATTTAGGCTTGTAACAAGTCACTTCTGGGTAACATGAAGTTTAAATTGCGCAACCCGTGTTGAATAATAATGTAACTTCTGTTTTGGTTCAAGTTGTTGGAGAAAAGGAAAAAGTATCATCTGATACTAGAACAAGAAACAAACCCAAGATAACATCAAGTCTGGTGTCAAAGGCAGAATCACCACGTCCTGTGTCCAGGAGGTAAGTGACTTATCTTTGCACTTTGCACTTCTATAAAGATTAAAGGGTTGGGAGGGGGGATATTTATTGAACCTTAGAGTGGGTTGTCAAGTAAGCTCTTTCAGCTTTCATCCCATGATATGTGCAGCCATGAAATTATCTTCAGTATCACATGAACAAGCAAGCCAACATGTCTGTAGGAGTAACGTGTAGCGGAATAAACTGTTTGAAATGAGCAGTAGACAAAATGAATACTTGCACCCTTATGTAAGCATTTGCTGGGATGGTGACTGGCCAGCTATACACAGGGGCTTAATGCAGTCAGTTCGCATCAGTTCAGCAGAATTTCTTCTGTGGTGCTTTGGCCCATTTTTTGTCCATTTCCCCCTTGCCTGGGTGTCAAGACGATTCAGTTTTTACAAGGCGACATTGTGAGCTGCATGTCCAGCCCCCAACCTGATGGGTAGGTTGTCTCTTTGGCACCTTATTTAAAACCTGTCTGGCATGAGTGACCCAATCAGCAGCTACACTGCCACTGGTTTAGCTTTTGAGTTCACTGGCACATATAAGCTTTTTCACCCAGCTAAATACGAAGCTGATGGGTTGCGGGTGGGGGGTAGCAGAACTAGTACCTATATTCATACCAGTTAAAATTATGTGCTCACCCCATAAGGGAACTACTTCTGCCTTCCCTCCCATTCCTGAATAAATTACAAACTTCCTTTCATTGTTGGTATTCAGGCTAATAAGAAATTGCAGTTGACTTCTGAACTTGTGAACTGGTGGCTGCAGCTCATTGTAGCTATGAGTCAAATAGCCAAGGTTGATTTCTGGCAGGAACCATGGATATTTGTAATTGATAACTAAACATTTGAACTGGTAGGTAGTCCTTGTCAATAAGTCAAATGACCAAGGTTTGATATCTAGCAGGAACCAGGGATATTTTCTTCACTCTGTTTTTACTCAGGTCCACTGGCCTTTCCACACATATTAATTGTATGGTACCTGTACTGCCTACATCATATAAAGTGTTTTGAGAAATGGCATAATCAGTCAATGAGGGATGCAGATATTTGATTTGGATACCAAAATTGTACCATATTACTGTGCCAAGAGCCTCATTAACTTTTTCGCTGGTGTTGACATAGTTGTCCGTCCTGCAATTCCACCTGTTGCCTGGCCCTGGCATATTTTTTGGGTGTTGTGCACGTGCTTAATCTACTAGCTCCAGATCTGCAGTGACTGAAAACAGGATGATGAAATAGCAAGCATTACTCTGCATCAGAGTCAAGCCTTGGGCATGAAACTCTTGTTTAGGCAGCTGCCATAACATAGCTTGTTGGAATAACAAATGATGTAATGAGTTCTCAGTATCAGTTGTTCCCAGATATGTATTTATGCTTCATGAACTTTGACTGCTTATGCTACTTTGTGACTCATCAGGGCCTTGTATTTCATGGCCTTTTGAGAATGAGACCAATCATTACCTTACTAAACTTTCAACAGTGTTAATTGGCTAAAGTTATCACAAGAAATATGACCCTCTGTTGCAATATCCACCTTGTGAGTAGGAATAGTAAGTGCTTGAACGTGATCGTAGGTACAAAAGGAGGGCATATGCCTGATATCTTTTAAAAACCTGTCATGAAATATTATTTGCATTGATGTAAACAAAAATAAAAATGGCATGCCAGATTATGGGTAAAATTTAAATGTCCTGCTGCCAGCGAAAGAGTTAACGGTGCCATTCATTTTGTCTTGTATATGTAATCTCAGGGGTGGAAGGAAAACTGAAAAGAAAGATGTGAGCCCACAATTAACAACAGGACGTCAAACACGTGCTGCAAGTCGAAGAAAGAAGTAACTGTTGCACGTGGTATGTATATTACATCCAACTTTTTCTTGTGGTACTGATACTTTTAATATGCCTATATGTTTTTCCTTGAAGATAATGCTTTCTACTTGTCTGCTGTGTGCACCCTCTTGTATGTCAAGTGTGCAGTGGAATGTACTTGGAGAATTATTGTTTTAAATTGTAGTCATTGTATTGAGATCTGTAGTTCTTGTAGCAGTGGATATTGAAAGGAGGTCGACATTTTTCTGCCAAGTGATGTCGTGTATTATGGTAGATGTGCACCAGCATTTCAGCGGAATCTGCTGATTCCATCTTGTGGGTAGACCCACAGCTTTTAAGGAAACACTGCTTAGCTGGCTTGTTGTCTTAGGTTTTACCCTGACATCCTTGAAGTTGGGGTACCAGCCTTCTTCAAAGCAGATTACATAGCATCGCATAGAAGATGACTAGTCCTGATGGGCCATCTTAGGTTTATTGTTCAGAACTGGGAGGTATGAGTACACAAAATGAATTTTATTTCCACCCAGTAAACAAAAGCAGCAAATCAAAATCTAGGTCCTTTGTTTCTGGGTCCTACCCGTAAACCCACGACTCATCACCAGTGATCATGGTGTTCAGGAAGTTGGAATCACTTTCTACGCAGTCCAGCATGTGTTGTGCGATTTCCAGGCGAAGCTGCTTCTACTCCATCATTAGCAGCTTTGGCACGAATTTTGCGGACACTCTCCTCAAGCCCAAATCTGCAGTCAAAATGGTATGTACCGATCCAGTGCTTACCCCTACCTCGTCTGCCAGTTCTCGGACA
>Ga0123355_10009259_pt1 | contig 14952 bp, 7 predicted proteins | sample TergutEmb28metaG_3_FD_89872 | JGI IMG/M metagenome (GOLD analysis project Ga0123355, IMG submission 89872) | Embiratermes neotenicus P1 segment gut microbial communities from Petit-Saut dam, French Guiana - Emb289 P1 | ecosystem: Host-associated > Arthropoda: Insects > Digestive system > Gut ...
AGCGGCACAACAGTCATAATTTGGGCGGGCAGGGCAAAGATGATGCTCCAAGTGAGCGACATAACCCCTGTGAACTTATAGGAGGATAAAGCTATGATAATAGACAGAGACGCAAAAGTGTTCGGCAAGATAAATATTATAGATTTGTGCATCATACTAGGCGTAATCGCGGCGGCTGTGGTGGTATTTACCCAGTTTAGAGGCGGATCAGGGCCTATTACAATTATCCAACCTGAAACACGCGAGTTCACAATGAGTTTCTTTGTTGAAGAGGTCGAAGATTTCCGCTTGGCGGGTATAAATATAGGCGATAGCCTTTTTGAGAGTGCGCCAAATATATTCCTTGGGAATGTTATATATCTGGATATCGATGAGGCTATTGTTTGGAATGCGGATAGCTATGGCAACACAGTAAGGAGCAACAAAGAAGGACACTCTTCATTGGAGATTACTACACGCCTCAGAGCGACGCCAGTTGAGCATGGCGTCATGGTAGGCGGTAATCGTTTTGGGATAGGGCACAGCCTTACTGTGCGCGTTGGAACTAGTGTTATTTTCATGAGAATTTCAGGCCTGGAGGAGGTCGGTTCGTAATATGAATACAGGTAGCGTAATAATAAAACGAACAATCGCCATTCTGGGTAAGCTGAACTATTATTTTGAGCACAGCCTTATCTATAGGCTGCTGGCGGCGATAGGCGCGGCGGCGGCCGGGAGTGTCATTCTAAAAAGCTTTACAGGCCTTAGAAGCAGGGACTACTTTCAGGGGTCGCTTATCATGCGGTTGTTTGAATTTGTGGCAGGTGGTGCGCTTGTTGGTGTCAGGCATTTGTATATGGCTGTCTCCAAAGCAAACGAGACCAGCCTTAATAAGAAATTTTTCGATTTATGCGTTATGCCTCTTTCTGAATCGCGAGCGCTGTTCTCAGCCTTTGCCTTCTGGCTGAGCGGTGCGTTTCTTGTGATGGCGCCGTTTCGTGTGGGAAGTCTTATGCTGCCTATATTTGGTGCCTCTGCTGTCATTTTGATTGCGGTCGGTGTGTTTTTGCCGGGATTTTGGACAAAGGCTATTTGGACTTGTGTGCCTGTGAGACTCTTACGCTGGTTTTTCGGAAGTGAGGAAGGTATTGCTGATAATGCCGCTGCCGGCCAGATTATAGAGACTCAAAGTCATAAGAGCCTATTTTTCCGAACTGTCCATCTGCTTATAGGGATAAGCATTGGCCTTGTGTTTGTTTTGATGCCTTTGCGAATCGCAGCTATGCTTGCGGTTGGCGGAGCTCTTGCTGTGTTTACATTTTTCAATCTTAAGTTGTCATACATGTTTTTTTTCATGGGTATGTTGATGGTGCCGAGCCCTATGTGGAATAATATGCTGATATTTTTATCCGCTTTGTTCTATGCCGGGGTCTATGGGCTTAAATGGCTTGGGAGTGGATCCGGCAGGCCATCGTTTAAACATATCTCTCCTGCACTGATATTGTTCGTTGGGTTTTGCCTTTTGAGCATTTTTACAGGCTATGGGGGCATGGACAGCATGCGAGTGTTTGTTATATTCTTCTCGTGTGTTGTTCATTCGGTGCTAATTATAAATATCATGAAGAGCATGGAAGATTTGAAGTTGTTCTTTCTGATTTTGGCTGTGGCTGTGGCTTTTACATCACTCTTTGGGGTTTATCAGCTTATGGGCGGTATTGAAATTAGTGCGGAATTTACTGATTTGGTGAGAAGCGAAGGCCTTACGAGGCTCTATTCAACTTTAGGCAATCCTAATAACGATGCGGAAAGCTGGAGTATGTTGCTACCGTTCATTCTTGCAGCGACTATAGCTACTAAGTCTGATATGAAGCGCGTGATACTTGCCGGTGTGATACTCGTGTGTCTTGCGGCGTTTATGCTTACGTATTCGCGAGCAGGATATATAGCACTTGCCGCAGGCGTGGGTGTGTTTGTGCTTATGAGTGCGCCGAGACTTGTGCCTATTGGGATTGTTGCTTTACTATTGGCTCTGCCATTTGTCCCGGCGAGCATAATTGATAGATTGTTGACGATAGGGCAGGATACATCGAGCGCTTATCGCTTTATGATTTGGCAAGGTACGATTAGAATGCTTGAGAATTTTTGGGTGCAAGGCATAGGCATGGGGCCTGAGGCTTTCATCCGGATATACAGAGGTTATTCACATCCCTTGGCTTGGAATGCAATGCATGCACATAATATGTTCCTAAATATCATGGCGCACAGCGGCATCGGGGCGCTGGTGGCATTTTTGGCGTATCTGTTTAGGCTCTTTAAGCAAGGGATAAGCGCGCATGTGAACACGGTTGACAAGGAGTTCAAAATATATATGGCCGCGGGCATTGGCTCGCTGACTGCGTTTGTGGTGTTTGGCATGGCAGAATATGTGTGGTTTTACCCGCGTGTGATGCTCATATTCTGGCTTATGGCAGGAATTATATTAGCGATGACAAATATTAAAAAGAACACTCAAAGGAGCAATTAATGCATGAAGGTACTGCATCTGATTTCAGGCGGCGATAAAGGTGGCGCAAAGACCTCTGTTTTTGCACTCTTGTTAGCACTCAATGAAGAAATAGACGTTACTATAGCTTGTTTTACAGAAGGTGTATTCTATCGCGAGATTCAGGATATGTCTATTAATTCTGTGCTCTTTAAGCAGAAGCATAGAAATGATTTGAGCATTATAACGCGTCTTGCGAAATACATCCGGCAGGGCGGCTATGATATTATTCATGCGCATGGCGCACGGGCTAATTTTATTTCTATGCTCCTAAAGCCGTTTGTTAGAGTGCCTATAATCACGACTGTCCATAGCGATTACAAGCTTGATTTCACAGACAACTTGTATAAAAAAATATTCTATACATCGCTAAATGCCATAGCCCTGCGCACCCTAGACTATTATATAGGCGTGTCTGAAAAGTTTCGTGAGATGCTGATTGAACGAGGGTTTGATGCGAGCCGTGTATTTTCTGTGTACAACACAATTGACTTTGAGCGTGAGATACCCTATTGCTCAAAAGATGAGTTTTTGGCTCGATTTGATGTGGACAGCGAAGGCAAGAAGCTTGTCGGCATAGTGGGGCGCTTCGATTATGTAAAAGGGCATGATATATTTTTAAAGGCAGCTGCGGAAGTTTTGAAAAAGCGCGATGACGTGCTATTTTTAATGGCAGGCGAAGGGTTTGAAGAGCCCAATTTGAGGACACAAGCGGAAAAGCTTGGTATTTCGAATAAAATTGTGTTCACGGGCTTTGTCAGCGATATTTTTAGCTTCATAAATGCAATCGATATAAATGTTTGTGCGTCACGCTCCGAGAGCTTCCCATACATGCTTTTGGAAGGCGCGCTCATGAAGAAGCCTACTGTGTCGACTGACGTAGGCGGCATATCAGACATGATAGAAAATGGTGTGAGCGGAGCTTTGGTGCCGGAGGGCGACCATGAGGCGCTGGCTACGGCCATCATGCATTATATGGAGAATGAAGAGACGGGCAGGGGGCATGGCGAGAATCTCTATGCCCACGCCAAAGAGAATTTCTCAAGAGAAAGCATGAAGCGTAAATCTATCGAGATATATAAGACAGTGCTGTTAAAAGAAAATGCTGCGCATAGGCGTTTTGATGTGATGCTGTCCGGATATTATGGCTATGCAAACTCCGGCGACGATGCAATTTTAGAAACCATCATAGGGGCTCTTCGTAAGGAGAAAGACGACTTGTCAATGCTTGTGTTAAGCAAGCGCCCTGCGGAAGCCACGAGGGATTACGGTGTTTTTTCTATAAATCGCCTGAATTTTTTTAATATATATAGGTACATGAAAAAAACCCGCCTGCTTATCTATGGCGGCGGCAGTCTAATCCAAGATATAACCAGCACGAGATCGCTTATTTATTATACTTTTCTGATTCATATGGCTAAGTTCTTGGGAATGCGTATTATGGTTTACGGCAATGGGATTGGCCCAATAACAAAGGAACACAATGTTTCCAGAGCTAAGCGCGCACTGGATGTTTGTGATTATATATCACTGCGTGACCCGATATCATTGGAAGATATCAAAGCGCTGGGTGTTACGAATCCCAATGTAGTAGTTAGCGTGGACCCGGTATTCTCCTTTGAAGTAGGAGAGGACGTACAATTGGAGGAAATATTAGCAACGGAGTCAATCAATGGGGCAAAGAAATATTTTGCGGTGTCGCTCAGGCCGTGGCAATATAATGAGCCTAACTTTGTGGACAAGGTAGCAGAGGCCATAAATTATTCTTATGAAAAGCATAGGGTGATTCCTTTATTTGTGCCTATGCAGAAGATTGACTTTGCTATAATCCAGGAGACTGTGAAGAAGCTCAACTGTGAATATGTGATTCTATCCAAAATTTATGACGTACGGCCGCTTATGGCTATAATCTCCAAAGTGGAGTTTGCTATGGCGATGCGCCTTCATACGCTAATCTATGCGGTCAGTGTAGGTCTTCCTGTGATTGGTTTAGTTTATGACCCTAAGGTATCCAGCTTCATAGAGTACATGAATGAAAAGACGCATGTGGACACGTCTAATCTGGATTTAGAGGCGCTAAAGGGCATGGTCGATGCGATTATGGAAAATCCGGAAGCCACCAAAGAGAAAATCAGACAAGAGTGCGTGCGGTTGAAGGCGCTGACGGGTAATGACGCAAAAGAAGCGATAAGGTTGTTGTCGTAAGAAGAGTCTGAGCCGGGCCTGAGTTTGCGAAGTGAGTTAAAAAAGGATATGAGGTTATGGGAAAAAATATACTTTCAAAAGAGTCTCCCACAATTGACCGCTATAAAGAAATGCTAATAAACTACAATAAAGTGGATGGGTTTTTAGCGATAGGATTCTTTATAGTATATATGTTCATACTGTTTTTAGCGGGACAGGCAATGCTTCGGTTCAATGTATTCTTAGGCGTACCTATTAGCTTACTTGCTTCAGCATTGGTTTTTGTTATGATTTACTTTCGCAAGCAAAGTACAAAGACGGTAGGCATTACGAAGTCGAATCTGGCAAGATCGTCCTTACTTGGACTCGTATGCAGTGCACCATTGATTATTTTTTCTGTTATTCCTGATTTTACTGAAGTAAGCCGGCCTATTCAGACCTTTGATGTCTTATACTCTATTTTCTTTTATCTAGTAATAGTATCTTTTAATGAGGAAATTGTTTTTAGAGGGTACATACAGCCAAGGCTCTACAGCTTGATAAAAGCTGATTACTTAGCTATATTTACGGGCGGGGTGATGTTTGCAGCTGTGCACATACCATTTCAGTCAGCGATGTATTATTATCAACATGGAGCGCATAGGAGGATAAGTTTTGTACAGATGTTTTTGTTTATAGGGGTGCATATCATTGTTAATGCGATGTACCGAAAATATAATTCTTTGGCTGCTCCTGTGATATTTCACTTTTTTTGGAACTTCAGCATAATACAAGCGACGCTTTTCCTGTGATTATCCTGACGGAAATAGCAGAAAGCAGACGCATTGTCTAATAACGCTGACCGCAAGGGATTGCGTAGCAAAACCTTGCAAGCGAATTCATACACCAAGCTCCTCGAAAAAATGGCATTGCCATTTTTTCGACCTGAGTGAAGACTTTGTCTTCACTCAGTAATAACGCTACCTAAAGGCAGCGTTATTTTTTTGTCTTCCTACGTTTTGACATTTTTTTCCATTTGATGTTGATATAATGTAAAAAAAGCTTGTCCGAGGGTGGATAAATGGAAAAAGTCTGGGAGTTATACAAATCAATTAACGTAGAGACGCTCCGCGATAAGTCGAGGGCTGCAAGAGCTGCCTGTTTTATAGGCCTTATCGGCTTTTTCATGGGGCGTGTTGCACTGTTTGGGTTTATGAATCCATTTTTGATAGCGTTCTCATCGAATTTCATAGGACGGGAACGTAAAATTTATATGCTGGCGATTCCTATGGCTGTGGGAGTTATAACAAGATTTGAAGGGCTGCTGCTGTTAAAGAATCTGTCAGCGCTGCTGCTCATTATATTGGGGCACATGCTGTTATCGCTTGCACAAATTAGGCCTAAAAATATGACTATACGTGTGATAGCGGGCTTTGCGGCAGCATTTTCGGGAGTATTGTTTGCACTATTGTTGGGCGGTGAGCCGTACTTAATGTTCATGGCCATAGGCGGAGCAATATTTGCTGTAACTCTGACTGTTTTGATGAAAGAAAGCACGGCATTGTTGAGCGGCAAGCATAAGCAAAATGTAATCGATAATGAAGGCGCTATAAGCTTAATGATAGTACTGGGCGCTTCAGTAGCAGGCGCCGCTGATATTTATATAGGCAACTTCGCGCTAAAATACATAATTTGCGCACTGATAATACTGCTTGGATCCAAGCGCGGGGGGGCGCCTATAGGTGCCGTGTGTGGTGTGTCGTTAGGCGTTATACTTACTCTAACCGGAGCTGTGGACCCTGTTATTATCGGTGTTATGAGCGTGGGTGGTATAACTGCAGGTTTTGCTAGGGCCGGCGGAAAGAAAGCGGTTATAGCCGGATTCTTGGCGGGTGCGATTTTAAGTGCACTTTATTTTGATATGCGGCTTATAGATACATATCTGTTGTTCTCATTTGGGGGCGCAATAGCATTATTCATAATAATTCCCGACAATTTTTCAATGAAAATTGGACAAGTCACTGTAGACGCTGCATTGGAAGAGGCAAATCAGGCAAAAGCGCTCGTAGAGCAGCGACTCTCGGATATGGCTACTTCATTTAAAAATATGGGGCGAACACTCGAAGGCAAAGCCGAGCGGCGTCAGGACTTAAGTCAGAGTGAGCTGTCACGTATAGTTGATGATACTTTGGCCAGGGCTTGCTCAGAATGCCCGCATAAAGGCGATTGTTGGGGTGAAAATTTTTATCAAACATATCAGATGAGTCTAAGGGTTCTGGAAGATTGTGAAGCGGGACGAGAACATGACCTGACAGCATATAATGGACTATGTGAGCATATAGGCTATTTCAGCGGATGGCTTTCACGACAATATGACATATACAAGCTAAATCTGAATTGGCAGAACCAGATGGCTGAAAGCCGTAGGCTCATAAGCCAGCAGCTTTGGGGTGTTTCGGAAGTAATAGATGAGCTATTACTTGAAATAAGGCAGAAAGAAACGATTAAAAATGAGTTTTCACTGAAGATTACAACGGCATTTGCCAAAAAAAATATTGAGGTGAGTAATGTGATTATACTGGAAAATGCGCACGGAAAATTTGGCGTGAGCCTGGAAAGAAAGTCATGTCTGTCAGACTTGCGCTGTTTTAGGGAAGCCGCCAGCATAATTTCAAGCTGCCTGGGGCGCAGAATGACTGTAAGCAAGAAACATTGCAGCGAGGGGGTAAGTGCTCGACAGGAGTGCCGGTTAAGCTTTATTGAAGAGCCTAGATTCCGAGTACATTCAGGCGCGGCGTATGCCAAGAAGGACGGATCGGCCTATTCCGGAGATTGCCACAGTGTGATGGAGATCCGAGGAAGTCAGATTATTTTGGCGCTGTCGGATGGGATGGGTTCAGGCAAAAAAGCGAGAGCTGAAAGCGAAGCAGCGATGGGACTGCTAGAAGATTTTCTGGAGGCCGGATTTTCGAGAGAGTTAGCGCTTAGACTCATAAACTCTGTGCTGGTACTAAAGGATGGGTCAGAGCACTCTTCAACCATGGATATTTGTTCGATAGACCTACATACAGGGGCTGCGCAGTTCGTGAAAGTAGGAGCGGCGGCAACGTTCATTAAGCGCGGCAGCTCGGTTGCACAGATTACCAGCGAGAGCTTGCCAATGGGCATATTGACTGAAATCGACGTGGAAGTTTGCAATAAGGACATAAGGGGCGGGGATATAATTGTTATGGTCACTGACGGTGTTTGCGATAGCGGCAGCGAGGAGTCTGTGAATGGGTTAGAGCGAAACTGGATAACTCGCGCGCTGAGCGAAATTGACAGTAAAAATCCTCAAGACATCGCTGATTATTTGGTTGGTGTGGCGCTTAAGCGCTCCGATGATGTGATCAAAGATGATATGACTGTGCTCTGTGCCAGAGTGCGCGAAAAAATTCGTTGAGCAAAACTGTATAGTCTCTCCAAATCTGGAAATAATTAGAGTAATAGAGATAAAGTTGTGCCAAAGGCAAGGATAGTCAAGGAGGGGCTCATGGAAAAAGAACAGAAAAAAGTTATTTGCATAAGGGCTGATGGAGACAAGGATTATGAGCAGATTATATTTGTCATGAAGGACGAGGCCAAAGCTCGCAGCATGAAAGAGAAAGGGCGCATAAATCTCGTTATGGAGGCAGAAAATATAATAAGCTCCAAATTCGATAGCGGCAATATTTGTAAAGAACAAAAAAACGCTGTGCTGGAACGAGGAGAGATAGTGGATCGCCTGGTGATAAGACAAAATTCCACATTTGATATTGTTTTGAATGCGTGTATGATAGTGGGCTGCATATTCCTTGTTGCGGCTTTGGTGTTTTTGAGCTAGGTTACCTATAATCGCAAAACTTCAATAGACATAAGCCGCACTACGTTAGGTAATGCAGCCTATGTCTATTTTTTATTCTCGTGAAATTGCTCACTGAAACAAGCTACTCGCCACTTAAGAGGCAGGGTAGCTTGTTTCATGTAGTGAGTTAGTTTCTAAAGCCTACACCGCGAGAGATACCATATGTTGGTTTATCTTGCCGGTACAAACTCTTTCCAGTCAACTACTCCATTAGCGCCTCGCGTTAGGTAATGGTCGTTCGTCGCTGAAAGAATAGATGGATAGAACCATGCTGATGCGGATACATCGGGGAATACAATAGCTTGATTTATATTCGCGATAGTAGCCGCGGTAAACGTTGTATGGTCAGCGATTCGGCCGAGCAAGCGACTGATAGCTGTTGCTACTTCCGCTCGATTGATGTTTGCCGATGGATTGAAGTTATTGGCTTCATCACCAATCATCCAGCCAAGGGTATATGTAGTGAATACATAATTGCGCGCCCAGCCAGCAATAGCGTCTGCGTCTGCAAACGGCGCGTTGCCTGTCAAGATAGAGTCTGCTGTTCTTGCTAGGAGTGCGGCAAATTCTTGTCTGGTGATAGGGTCATTAGGCCTGAAATTGCGAACACCATCTGCGCCCACTTCGCCCTGGATAAGACCTGCACTATAAGCCCATGCCACATAATAGTAGAACCAATTGCTGCTATTTACATCAGCAAATGTATCAAACGAACTCATCCCCGGAGGCAAGAAGTTAATTCCGGTCTCAAAATTCAATAAGTTCACGCGCGCAAGCACTGTCGCGGCTTCCGCCCTGGTGATAGGTGCCGCGGGGCGGAAATTGCCCATATCATCGCCAATCATAAAGAGTCGGTGCAATTCACGTTCAGCGTCTGCCGGTGGAGTTGGAGTCACCGGGGGCCTTTGTGTTGGGGGCCTTGAAACAGGTGTTCCCCAACCTCCGCCGCCTGTGCCGCCGCCGGGAGGAGTAGTAACAGGCGTCCAGGTTGCTGTTAACGTTCTATTGGAAGTAACATTAATATATCCATCTGCAGGAGTCCAGCCGGCAAAATTATGATTTGCACGAGTTACTATAGGCAGAACTGCATTGCCGTTGTGAGCGACGGTCTGATTTAACTGTCCGCCACCTGTACGAGAGCCGCCGTCTAGTTCGAATGTTACTGTCCATGGACCAAGAGTGACAGGAGCCCAGGTTGCAGTTAACGTTCTATTGGAAGTAACATTAATATATCCATCTACAGGAGTCCAGCCCGTGAAGGTGTAACCTGTACGGGTAAGAGTAGGGGGAGTTGCGTTGGCATTGTTAGCGACAGTCTGTGATAACTGCCCACCACCTACACGGGTGCCGCTGACAGTATCGAATGTTACGAGCCATGGGCCGAGGCCGGAAGCGGCGGATTCAATAGTGATAGAGAATTGCCGGACATCATATGCTGCGGAGTTGCCAAATCTTATATCGAAATCAAAAGTACCCGCTTGGGTTGGCATGCCTGAAATAACGCCTGTCGTAGGGTTAAGTGATAAACCCGGCGGCAAGGCTGTTACAGGGACAGGGCTCCATAACATTGGTATACTATTACCGTCGTAAGTGGCTGCAAGCGCTTGGCTATAAGGCACTCCAACGGTTCCATCCGGCAAGGAAGTGGTGGTTATAACAGGCAATGTAAAACTCCAATCAAAATACTCTCTTGTCCAAGGTGTGCTTGCCGGAGGGGCTACAATCTCAACTCTTATTGTAAAGTCATCGTCAGGCTGCAATCCCAATGTAAAAAGTGTTGTGGATATTATAAAGCTGTCAATAGTAGGCGTAATATGTGGGAAAATATAGACAATATCATTATTGCCTACAGGTCCACGGAACACCATGATTAAGTGTTCTAGACCGGGCAACATATTTTCACTACTAATTGTGAGCACTTCTGTATCAGCATTATAAACAGCTGTCATACTAGGAGTAGACAGTGGTTGCGGGGTTATAGTATCAGCGGAAACAGAAAGTGGCAATAATGCTAAGCATAATAGCAATGATATTAATATTTTAGGTATTGTTTTTTTCACTAAATTAGTCTCCTTTCGCTGTTGGATTATCTCACTTTATCTAGTCCAGATAACAGTTTGCAATACAACGTTCGTGTCTGGGCACATCAGGCTAACATCTACTCTGAAAACGGTGGATGCAACAGGAATAGACTGAGTTGCACCAGCTGGCATAGACACAGTTCCCCCAGGAACATGCGAAATACGAAGCTCATGCCCGTCAAGATGGTGAGATCCTTTGATATTTACGACAAGCTCAATGCTACCATCGTCTAATAAATCATAAGAATAAATATAGAGCTCAAGTTCGCACTCGCATGGATATAAGTCACAGTAGTCACAAGTTGGTGGAGTGCTAATTGGAACCCAGAGAGCAGTCACAGTAACAGGGCCTTCAACAAGAATAGTGTAGCCTACTTCTAAAGTTCCAAGTGGGTCTGCATAACCTGATATCCACCAGCCGTAGAATTCATAATCAGTAGGTGCGGTGAAGGGATTGTTAGGTAAAGCAAAAGTAGCGCCATGTGTCACCATTACAGGATTTGGACTCATAGTTCCGCCACCACCGCCTGGAAGGAAGGTCACGGCATGTTCAGTAACCTCCGCTGGAACCCATATTGCAGTTACAGTTACGGTAGTGTTTGGCCATACGCCAACAGTGATAACATCTCCTGGCTCCATGGAGCCGCCAGGGTATGCATAACCGGTTACAAACCAGTTGTAAAATTCATAGCCTGTAGGAGCTGCAAATCCATTTGCAGGAAGCGTGAAGGTTTCGCCTACGGGCACATTTACATCAGTCATCGTACCTGTGGTGCCGCCGTTTGCATCAAAGCTTACGATGACAACTTCTGGAGGAGGTACTTGAGCAGGCCTAAATTGGGCTGCAAGCGTTACATCTCTCGCGGGCATATTAAATGTTGCATTTGGATTGGTTACATCCGAAAGATCAGGATTACCGCCAACTGCCGGAGTCCAAGTCCAACGTGCGAATTCATAGCCATCTTCAGGAGTCGCTTCTAAGGCAACAAGAGAGCCAAATGTTATTGGGTTTGCCGGAGTGAAAGTGGCTGTCCCCATTGTTGCGTCATAAGTAACAGTTAGAGTAAAAGGTGCAGGAATCCATATTGCAGTTACAGTTACGGTAGTGTTTGGCCATACGCTCACAGCAATATCCTCACCCGGGCTCAAAGAACCATGTGGATTAGCATAACCGGTTACAAACCAGCCGTAAAATTCATAGCCAGTAGGTGGCGTAAATGCATGTGCTGGAAGCATGAAGTTTCCCCCCACTGGCACGTGTACATCATCCATCGTACCTGTGCCATAGCCCGCATCAAAGCTTACGATTACAGTCGGAGGTAGTTCATCGCAATCACAGGGGTATTCCTCACACTCTGCACACACGATTGTAAATACAAATGGCGTAGAGTAAACTCGCTCTCCATTAACATCCAGAAGAACTAACGTAACATTAAAAATGCCGGCAGGTTGTGTGCTATTGCCACTGGCTACAAAAGAGCCATTTCCATTTTCGTCAATAGTAACAGTAACCCATCTTGGCACACCCGCCGGACGACCGATATTTATATCACCTTCATAAGTGCCGGCTGGGATGTTTGTTGAACTTACGGTAAAAGTAACGTTGTCATTTTGCCCTGCCAACATGGGGCGGTTTTGTTCGAGTACAGTTATAGTTGGAGTTGGTGTATATGGCACATAATTAGCATTATGCAACACAACATGAATAGTCTGCCCAAACACCGTTATGTAGAGGTCAATAAATTCCCACGTTGGTGCTTTGGCTGCGTCAAAGTTGGCGAAATTGTCCAGCCAGACGCCATCCCATGCGCGGTTTACTGTTATATAGCCCATGGCGTTGCCGCCGCCTCTTACAGTAGCGGTAATGGTCGCCGGGTAGGGGACAGGGGCATCTACACCACCCAATTGCGTCCATAGACGGATCGTTCCAGCAGCTGCCAAGCTTGCGTTTGGCGTTGATGGGGTACCGTCCGGACCGTTGTTGAATATGTAAAGACTAAAGAAAAGGTCGTTAACAAGTATTGCATTCACGGTTTGACCATGTACGGTCATTGAGAAGTAAATTCTTTGCCATGGTGCGTGTTTGTCGGCATCAATAGACCTTACCAACCCGCCATCAACATAATTAACTCTGATGAACGCCATTGCGCAGTCGCCATTTGGAAGAGTAGCGCTCATCGCAGTGTAGGGAACATCCGCATCTGTGCCCATAAGCTGTGTCCACATGCGGATTAGACCTGCTTCTTGCAGGCTTGCATTGTGGTTTGGATACTGAGTGCCACCGGGGCCATTATTAAAAATCTCAAGACTAAAGAAAAGGTCATTAACAAGTGTTGCGTTAACGGTCTGACCGTGCACGGTCATTGAGAAATAGATTCTTTGCCATGGGGCGTGTTTGTTGGCATCAATAGACCTTACTAATCCATTAACGCGATTAACACGGATAAACTCCATTGCACATTCGCCATTTGAAAGAGTAGCGGTCATTGCACTGTCCGGCACATCAGCCCCTGCATTGTTAAGGCGAGTCCACATACGAATCAGACCGGCATTCTGCAGGCTTTGATTAGGGCGCGGAAATTGAGTGCCACTCGGCCCATTGTTGTAGATATGGAGGCTAAAGAATCGGCTGTTGATAAGCACTTTAGTGATTGTTTCATCGCATACAGTTATAGTAAGATACATTCTTTGCCACGGAGCATTCTTATTTACGTCTACCCGGTTAAAATAGCCTGGATTATCCCACATCTCACTAAAGCTAACAAACTCCAGTAAGCAGTTATCGTTAGAGTCAACAGCTTTAATAGTGTCAGCTATATCCCAAGGTATAGGAGAGTTTGGGCCTGGAGCCACCGGGCCGAAGCCTGTCCACAAGCGAATTGTACCGCGAGCTGCAAGATCTGCGTTAGGTCTGGATGATGAAGCACCCAGGCCTGAGCCATTGTTAAAGATATCCCAGCGGAAACCAGGGCATTCACCGCAATCTAAACATTCGCCACAGTCCGGGCAGAGATTGCAAGGGAAGCCCGGATTTGCTTCACAGCAGTCGCACTCGATATCGTCAAATGGGTTGCTGCCGTCAAGCAAGAATGGTGGTAGTCTGTAGTTTACTATACAGCAATATGTAAAATACACATAGGCATATTGATAGTTATTAGGAGAATCCATTATGGCATCAATTACATTGCCTGCTTGCCAGAAAGTACTGCCATTGTTTAAAATCCAGTTATTTGATAGCATACGAACGTTAGAAAAGCCCGGAGGAATCTCTATTGTAAAGAAGTATGCAGAGAGGTCAACATACAGGTATTCATAGCCATTGTCGTAGCCTTCCGATGTTGTTCTTATGAGCGGATGGAATCCGGCTCTTGATAAGTGGACATTATACGTTCTTCCGTCGCCGCCAAACACAGTAAAGTCGGTTTCTGTGATAAAGGCAGGAATATGATTATATACCCAGTTGTGTCCAAAGCCAGTACCCGGAAGAAGACCACCCTGAATCCCAAGGGTATTGTCGTCAATTGGAACTCCTTTGACATAGAGCTGTATTACAGGTGCATCGATTATGTAACCTTCTCCATCTGCCGTTATAGTACGGCTATAGTGGAGTCCATCCCTAAATGCGCTTACAACTGTTGCGCCAGGGGCATCAAACTCAACAGAGTCATTAAATGGGCTGCCTGCAAGAATATGCCAGCCTGTACCCGGTACCCAGTACCGCACAGTCATATTTTGCATGCCCGGGAAATTAAAGGTTATACGACTTTCAACATTTTCGCCACAGATTATGCAGTCACCGCATGGCGGTTCGTCACCGAAATTAAGATTCTCAACTTCTATATGGTATTCTTTGCCGCACCTCTCTATTGTGAGAGTAATAAACTCCCAACATGGAGTGTAGATAAAGTTGACATTCTGAAGGGCGTTATCCCCATTTCTTAGGGTAACAATCACAAAATCTTTATCTAAAACATCTATACTATAACCTGTTATGGGGCTCACTGTTATAGCACTTATTAGCCTGAAACTACCATAAGGAATACGACGATAGTTAGATATGTTAGTTTCGTCCATGCTGCTATATACCCACACACGTACCTGTGGTCCACCACCCACTGCTGAGTGGGTAGGAAGCTGCTGTACAGTAAATGTTAGCACAGGGCACTCGTCGCACTCTAAGCATGTGCCGCAATCAGGACATGGGTCGCAGATAAATTCACACACTTCACAGCCGCACTCAAGACAAGGCGGCCATAAGCAATCCGGGCAGCTGCATGCAAAGTCGCAGTCGCAGGGGTCGAAAT
>Ga0123355_10009260_pt1 | contig 14952 bp, 12 predicted proteins | sample TergutEmb28metaG_3_FD_89872 | JGI IMG/M metagenome (GOLD analysis project Ga0123355, IMG submission 89872) | Embiratermes neotenicus P1 segment gut microbial communities from Petit-Saut dam, French Guiana - Emb289 P1 | ecosystem: Host-associated > Arthropoda: Insects > Digestive system > Gut ...
AGGGAAAAAAGCATATCTCATAGAGTTTTCCTTCAAATTTAATGAAATAAAATTTTGCACTCTACTTCTGAATTGGTTAATCCAGGAAAAAAATGTTCACCTATTTTTATAATCAATTTAGGCTTGTGAATCCCAGGCATTACATAAAATGTGGTGTAAACAGTTCATTACTCACATTATTCTGGCTGCTGCAGAAGGTCTGTGACACCTTGGATCACTGTTTTATCATGACACACAGTATTCATACAGGGGGTGATATATTACAAATCTACTTTTGTGTAATATTCCTTGAAACAAGGCACCATGCACAGGCCCACATCACATCTGAAGCACTTATACACTGTGCCCTTTCTTTGGCCACGAGAAGAACACAGACAGCAGTGCAGCTGGGTCGACGATTTCGCTGGCCAGTGTTTGTTATGGCAACACTTGAGTCACAGAACATTTTTTTACGCCTGCACCTAATCTTCCAACCAATCTGGGGGTGTGGTGATTTTGGATCTTTCCAGCTTCCTCATCTGAAGAAGCCTGAAATCTCAGTGGGTATATTTAGCCCCACATGAAGATAACAGTATCCAACTGTTGAGTACTATTAGATCCAAAAGGTAAAAAAACAATTTTGTCATCCACTTGAAGGTACACTGACTCATCGAATAGCCTTAGCCATACGATCAGAACTGTCGATGTAACCCATGTGTTGGTTGTACCATTCCACAATGTGAGGTTTCAAGAGGTGGTTGCTGTCGTCACAAAAATTTCCTTCTTCTGGTGTTGGATCCATGTTAGTAAGCATGTAAACTTCTCATCTGTCCTTCCAAACTAATGTGGTCAAACCTCTCCTAGTCCTCACCCTTACGCCAACCCTTTTCATATTCAGTTGTTCTGGTCCCAAGTCACGGGGCATGTCTTTTTCAATTGGGCTGCTGTCCCGCATGAATTTATTTTATGTCTGTCCAAGAAATTAAAAAGTCACACATATACCCTGATTCATCACAGAGTTTGTAAATTTTGATGCTGAAACGTTTTCTTTTCATCGGAGTATACTGCCTGGAGATAACCCTGTCCTTGAATTTTACAATTACCTTGTCCACTGCCAAATGCTCCAAGGCGTTACAGAATTTGGCATATGCCTTGTTCAGTTTGTATCCGTACGGACAGGAAATGAAGGAGATTTATAACCAGTGTATAGGGTTTAAGTTTTTTGTTTGTTGTCAAAATTGTACAATTGGGTGGACAGAACAGATCTATTTAAAATTAGTAAATTAGTTTATGGTGCAAAGGTAACAAGTTTGTATGGAAACTTACAGAAACAGCCAGTTTATGGCAGGTATAGTGAGTTGGCGGGATGGTTGTCTGTCAGTGTCAAAGTTGAAAACTTGGGGAACTTTTTGGAACAATTGCTGTCATAAACTCTGACAGCTTCGGACATCTTAAATCTTGTAGAAGGGATTCTATATTAGTCATGCTTACACAATTTAAAACAAACAGGATAACGCGTAAAGGGGTTTGAACGGGTTATGACATGGAAATGATGTTACAAAAAAGGAAACCAATGGAGTTTGAGTATTCAACATTTTGACTTTAGGAACCTATTAGGTTATAGTCAATTTTAACATTTTAGCCAATGGGAACCTGGACATTTGGTTCAAAATTTGAGTGTATAGGGAAACCGAGGGACGCCGTGAGTCAATCATCGAAAGGTGATTAAACAGGGCGGATGCAAATAGCACATTGTGAGATACAGATGTGGTAGTTGTGATAAAGTGTATTTTGGTGCCCTGTAATGACAACTTACATCAAAGATTTGTAATACATAAAGTGTGTAGCAACAAACAGTGACTATCAAGTAAATAACTGTGAACATATCCTTCTGGTTGGCTTAAATTGAATACAAGAACTGGATGCAGTGCCCTCAATACATCCCCGTAGATTCCCACAAGAGACCCATTATTCTACTGCTGTAGCTAATAGCCTGTCCTATTCATTTGTATCCCCAATTATTATATAAAATACAAGAAATACGACAGGTGAATGGGAGATAACCGATGTGCTTCAAGAAGATGAGAAGAAGACGGCAGAAACAGAGGTAGGTCGGTTACAAGTTTGTCAAAGACAGTCCTTAGTTTCCATATTCAGTCATATTTTTCACCTTTGTCAGGTCTCTGTGAATTGTCTGCAAAATGCAGAAAACACAGTATGTGTAAATATTTGTCTCGGTGTCATGGCCTCGCCATAAAAAGGATTGTGTAGCTGCCTGAGTCTCGACCAGTAGTCATGTAGTGTGTCTTTCAATGCATGTCCCACCTGCAGAGCAAAGACAACGAAAGTCAATGTCCGGCAATGTAATGTCAGGCAGTCGGCGGCTAGGTCTGGCTTGTCTGTCTAAATGTTGCTGGTAGTATGTGTTGGTCTGTTCCACCAGCAGATGAAAAATTTCTGTGAAAAACATCATCATCACAGACAGTGGCAAGCTGTCTTTGTTGATGTGTGGAGCCTCACTTTTTTCCACACCTTCTGCTGGACCGACAAAAGGCTGAATATTTGTGTTCCTTCCTTGAGGCGGTCCTCAGGTTTGTAATCCGCCACTTGTTGCAGCCTGTGGTTTGACTTGGGCTGAGGCTTGTTGTTGTTGTTCCTCTTCTTTTTCCTCAAAATAGTCTTCAAACTCACTAGCCTCAGCACCTGATTCTGAGTCCGTGTCAGCAACCAGAACTTCACTGATGGCTTTCTCCTCAAGTTTTGTTTTCCCTGCAGCCATTGCACGAGACCCATGATCGTCTATGTCATTTAGACTAATGTGTATCACTGGGCACAGTTGCAGAAACGTAATACCAGTCACATATGAATGTCTTCTACAGTGACAGCAAAACAGATCTAAAGCTACGACGTGACTAATGAATAAATTCCAGCTATTCGAGGATGGCCAAGACGTTGTTACTAGATTGACAGCTGCATGATGCATGTTACTAATCCACAACCCCTACAGATCGCCCCAGCACTATAAGAGGAATGTCTGTGGGCCCTCCCGTAGCTGTAAATATCAATTTTTGTGGATATCTCCGATTTTTGAGCATTGGTTGTCTGAATTATACGGGTACAGTATGCCACTGACAACCTATCTGGTTAACAAACAAAGATATCAGTGTCTAAACCATATTAGCTGGGAAAAAAAGAGCAGTTACTATGTGTTGACATAAATTGTGGTTTGTGGGGGGATTCATGAGGTGGAGGGGGTACATTCTGGCTCCATAAAGAAACCCTGACCTTCTAGGGTCCTGCAGCTTTGCAAGCCACAGCGGTTTATTGAATAGGAGTTAACAAAACTCCTCCAAACTTTGACACACTCCTTGCAACATCTTTGTAAGTCGTTCAGCAATTTAAAGGGCTCACTGTGCGACATCTTTAGGAGTCGATTGGCGTTAAAGGGTTAATGAATTTGTAATCCATAACTTTTCCACATTTTGCATTAACTTCTCATGGTCCCAGTCAAATTCCCATATAAGTAATGCAGAATCTTCCTGAAATTAATATTTTAACCCTATTTCCTCAGTAAAAATTGTCCTATTATTTCACCTGCATTTACTGAATAAAAATTCAGTCCTAACATGAATACCATACTTCATTAAATATATTCACACATTACTGTTGTTTGCTCAGACACCGTGAAGTTTAGATTACCTTCTTGACCCACAGCAAGGCATTATGGGAGGAATGACTAGAAGGAACATATTACTCTATGTCTTTATGGCAATGGACAAAATAACAGGAATTGAATGTGGCTTGCAGTAAACAATGTAACACAAAACCTGAAGCTTACAACACACAAAAAACTGGCAATTACAGTCATAATCTCATATTTTTTTGTCTTTTTTCAATCAAACTAGTCACGTACAGTAAAAAATCTAACACCTGCCATCTCTGATCATTCACATTAACTAAACCAAGACCAGTTTAAATGACACAAAAATTATCATCTGACAGAAAGCAGGAATGAACTCACAAAATACATTTAAAAAAAACAGAAAATCGCCAACGCAGAATGCAGTGTATACAACATGACACTGTGAGGTGAAGTTGTCTTTGTGCACATCCTGAACCTATTCATAATCTATAATTAGAACGAGGTAAGCGGTTAGCTCCACACGCAAAGAAAAATCGCAGTGACCGCTGAACAGGACACCAGGACATTGTGGAAAGTAGAGTACAACACGGGAAATGACTTCTACACATGGAGACTATATTCCCGCTATAAAATGTCAAATGCAACACAGTCACTTAAAACAGATATCCTCAACACCAGAAATGAAGACAAACATTCCTACATGGACAATATTAAAGGTCATAACAAGTAAGATTACACTCAGATGGTCTGTGCATCTGAACTGCTAAGACAAAGAAAGTGTATCCCACACAGCCCATATCAGGCACAAAACTCTTGGAAGGTGAACTAACCGCCCTCTCCAGAACGAAACTGGTATTGCACATCATCATCACCAGCATCCAGCAGTCCCTGAGTGTGCGCCAGTTCTGCCACTGCTGCCTGGTCCTCGCCTGAACCCAAGGAACCATCTTCCTCCACGATGGTCAGACTCTGTGCTGTGATGATCTCTTTGTCAGTACCCAGGCAGGAACCATCACTTGCTTCTCCGTCCTTGTCCTGGCTGGAACACAGCTTTCCGTCAGTATCGATGTGGTACGCTACTCTACAACAGTAACCAAGAGAGCTGTACTGTTACCATCACTTACCCTCACTTCAATATCAATTTGCACCACAAACACAGATCTCTCTGGAGATCTGTAAACAAAGTCCTAGCTAACTCAGTCCTCTGCTATTTCAGGTTAGTATGAAAGAATTACTTATAATCGAAACCAAGTTCTTACAAGTAACAGAATATATGACATGATAATCCAGTTAACTTAATTTTTGTTTACTTATAAATTGTGTTATAAACTGTGTTTGTGTTATAAACTGTGTTTAATTGCCAAAACTAGACTATTTTTCAATATATTCAAACAGCAACAAAGCAATACACTGCCTACAATGATTCCTTGAAGTATTTCACATAATTATGTTGTAAGTTATTAAGATTAATAGGGTGATTGGTAGATTAATGAAATATATGGACCACTGATGAAATGAGAATGAAAGGAGAACCCCAAATATTTTGAAAGAAACATGTTCCTATTTCCACGCTGTCCAACACAAATCCCACATGGATTCCCCTGGCATGGAACCTCAGCCTCCACAGAGCTGGTGAGTTGGGGGCTCACCCATAGCACAGACTTGTTTAATATGAAACAAATAAATGTTGCCTTTGTTTATAAATTGTTTTCCAAAAGCAATTAATTTTCTGGATTTGTGCAAGAAACTTTTCTGAAGCAACTTCAAATCTGAAGATTAAAAAACAGCATGTTCCTTTGAAACACTGGTACCTATACACCCAAATAAAAATTTTTCATAAATCAGAAGAACACATTATGAAAATATGGCTTAGAAGGAAACTGTTTTAATCTGTTGAAAGCCATGCTATAACTATGGTGGAGGAGGAGGCAATTAATTGGACCGTAGCGGTCAATCTAACCAATGGAATGATGCTACTGCTCTAAACTTTCAATTAAATGGTTAGTCTACCTAACATATATATGTACACATATAACTTCAGTTTCACAGATGCATAATTGCATGTTTTACCTGGAAGATATTAGTTGTTTATTACAAACATAAATGTTCATGACTGACACTGTTCCCAGATTCAAAACCGAGGTGCATAATTTACAATCATTTTCAAAAACAAAACAATACTCTATGGCTGTGCAATGGTTCAGGCAGTAAGTCACCACCCTCCCACCACAGAAGCCCATGTTCAAACCCAGGCCAGTCACTGTTGGATTTGCAGTGGATTACGAGAAACTGGAACAGGTTATTCTGTGTACTCCAGTTTTTGCATGTCTCGAACATTTCATTACTCATTCATTCATTTTTGATGCAATATAATATCAGCAAAGTAGGAACCATAAAAAACACGCTTAAAATATGCTGTAACAATGTTCATAGTCATGGCCAAATCCTCTAAGTTGGACTGTAGCAAACGTACTTCATACTATGTTTTTAATGCCAGTCAAGTGCATACAAATGGAAAACAACTTACTTTTCTCACTTGCACTTGTTAACACAGGAAAGAAACCAATATAACATTTGTATTCCAACACAGCACTCTATATCCTCTTGACTGGAGGGCAGTAATGTTGCATAATCAACCAAAACCACTACACCTCAAATAATAGTTGTATTTGTAACACTTATTCTATGTAAGCCTGGCAAACACAGTTAACAAAGCACAGACTCATTTCAGAACATCATGTACAAATATATACCAATAAAAAATTAACTTCTCCCTAAGGAAAGTCTGTTGTTGTCAAAAACCAAGTTCATACAAGGCACAGAAAAGCCGGAAATGGAATGCATTTCCTAGATTACTCTGCTTTTGTGATGTTCTTTTATAATACCCGCAGCTGAAACAGGTCATAAGAGGTTATCGGACCTGTTAATACAAACATCCAGAATTTTACAGTAAACACACCGTGTATTGCGATCCCCCCCCCCAAGCCCACAACAAAGTATCAAAATAAGCATTTCAGTTAAATTCAAAGCCCAGAAATTAAAAAAGACTGAATAGACACAGATGATTATCTACATTCAGATCAGGTGAAATTCACATAACACAGCAACCAGGCAATTGACCACAATGTCTACCAAGATGTGTCAAATCTGTCAACAGGCATCAAGAAGAAAAACACAAGCTAGAATGTGATGTACATGTAACAAATATCAACTGCTATATCAGAGAAGCTGAAGAAGAAAGCAAGTGGTTCCTTGGAACACAAACATCTCTACCTGATTACATGTCATCACATCCTTGAAGCTGGTATTTTCTATTCCTGCCTTTAAAACCTCATGTGACACATCCATGTGTCAATTTCCCACACCATAACACAAAATTGTGTGAGAGTAACACTAATTGTATGACCCTGATATATGAACAGCATTCATCCAAATAATAACAGGCTACTAGATGATGAATGAAGCTAGCCTGTACAAACATATTAACTGTATATAACAACAAATACATATTAAGTTAACAAGTTTCCAATCAATACCAACAAACCAAACACACAACAGCAGTACAATGAAATACTGTTCACAAGATGGGAATGAAAACTATGTAACTGATCCAACTTCGTAACAGAAAACAAAACAATTATCAAGAGAAGGAACACATATTCAAGGTGATCAGGATGGGATCTACTTAATTCTTTACACAACATTTCACGATCTACCTAAGTAGGTGGAGCTTGAGAACTTCTATCAGCTGCTGGTTTATCCATTTTGCAACTAGTGTGTACCAAACGCCAATTCTCTTCCATTACAAGTGTTTGGAATTCTTCACTCACCAGCACCATAACATTTTTATGTGTAACATATGCAATATGTATGAGTAAACAAGCTAACATAATCACAATATATAACCTTGAGCAAATTAATGTGAAAAAATTCTCTCTTCTATACCAAACTACCATACTATATTTTACTATGTATTTTCTTAAATGAAACTCACTTAGTGTGACCACATTTGACTTTTAAAATAAGTGTATGTCTTTCAGGCATTGCATCCAGAAACATGAAACCAGAACAGAACATTTTATCTCCTCCTGTACAATCCATACTTCGTAACCTACTATTGCCAACTCCCTGAAGATATCATGCACAGCCAATGCCAGCCTGGGACTCACGGACAAAACATCGTCTGTAGGCACACTCTAAGCACAAAAACATCTTTCATACCTTTACCCGACAACCCTGCAAAAGAACACCATAGCAATTCCACCCACTGCCTGACAGACTACAAAAAAATTTATTATCACTTTCATATTGCCATGTGACCCTCCCATAAATCCTTACTTGTAAGTAGTAGCCCCTTTCTGCCCCCTCACCCCAAACACATGCGCATAACACAGTAGATTAAGTTTTTTATGTATGTTCGCAACTCTACGACTTCAGCATCTGTGACTATGATATAATATGGCAAGAAAAGGATTTGATAAAACAAGGAAGAAATCAAGGAATGTATTACAATTAGAGTTCCATGTTTACTGTTAAATCCTTCTTTGGTAATGGGATGGTATTTTGGTGCATTAGTGAAGAATTGCACAGTAAAGCACTTGAGCAAAAAAGTATCCATGCCTTTATATTACACCTTATTCAATGCCAAAACTTCAGGAATCACAATTAAAGTGGTATAAAGTTTCTGTCACAAAGCCTCACCTCCACTGATTACAAATGAAAATCTTCTGTATAAAGAGATAATACAGCCTATGTGTGCTGGAATAAACATCAAAGCCTCCTGGGAATACTAGATTAAATTTGAAATCCTGAAGTTTCTCGCCATTAGCTGTGGATTACAATGGGAAGCCTTATAATTTATCACTAAAATGAATGCTTTAGGGCTCATCTGTATGGATTAGTCCTCTTTCCTTTTGTCTTCACATCAATCACATTTTGTTTTTAGCACCACATTTGAGTGCCATGCTGGCAACCACATTAGCATAAAATGTTGTACACAATGTACAAATTGTTAGTGGTACTACAGTCCTCACTCATCACATATTTCTTCACATTGTGTTTAACCCAAAGGTTCAATACTGTGCGAACATCTGCCCGCAATTTGTCCCTATCCTCAGCCAAATGAATTCAATCCATGCTCTCCCCCCTCCCCAATTTCTTTAATGACCCATTTTAATACCGTCCGATTATTCACACGATTGTCTTCCAAGTGATTCCATTCCTCCTGGCCTCCCCACAAAAATCTGGCATCATTCCGACACATGCCACATGCCCTGACCATCTCACAATCCTTCATTTTAACACACCAGTATCTGGTGGACTATAAATCATGAAACTGCTCATTATACCATTTTCACCACCTCTGTGTTACTTACTCTTTGCACTTGCATTATCATCATTAAATAGTTCCACTAAGAAATTAAATTATACAAAAATACGTGAAAATGAAATACAAATTGCACACTTCTCAACCACCTGCCAACATCGCAGGAGTGGTTCTCAATTGACGAAACGTACCAATACTAAGTACTACTTTTTCTTCGATGCCTTTAACTGCTGGTGGTAAAAAATATTAGAGTCAAGCACTCACTTCAAGTACCTTTTTTTTTAATTCAAAACATAACAAAAACTGATGCCAGAAAACCCAATCACACCAACTGGCACGTCGTATGAAGGTGTATTTCGGGAATTAGTTGCAGAATATATTTAATTGTCCGGGTATAAAGTCATCAAATATAAATTATTTTTATCAACATTAATCACTGTGAGGTACGTAAAAGATTCTACACAACTACCACTGATCTGCGATAAACCGAATATCTGCTGCTCGATTAGGTTACGACAACACATTTAGCCAGTGACCTTCGACACAAGATTACGTAAAACAGATACATAGTCTTGTATACTGACTGGTTTCTGGGTTCCAAATAACGTCATACCTGCTTTCCAAAGTATGATCTAACATATCCATGAGAAAGCACTTTGTGAAAGTTTTGAATTTGCCAGGTAGCCAGCCAACTTGATCACGGGGCCAAACAACAGGGTCATGTGAGCACCATATAATGGCCGACTACCTGCCTGGAGGGAGGATATTCTATATACTTCCGCGAAACACTATTTTCTGTATATTAAAGGTCTCTAATATACGTGATGCTTACAAATTACACATACTTCATATATTCCATTAATAACTCCGCACTTCTAACACACTGAAATATTTGTTGTAATAAGCCTCCAGCACTTATTTCTTGCGCAACAAGAAACCTTGCACATTTGTTGTGAGGTCTATCACATCCACTGATTAGAGTCCTAGCCTACCAACTTTGTTGATGATGTGCCAAAGAGTGAAATTTTTGAGCCAGACGAATGAAGTCCCATCATTTTTACTGCTCAGTAAGCTTATGTGAGTGCGAGAATTAAATAGTGTAATCAGAAACATTAAATCATAATCCTGCACACATATTCGGCCCTATCTATAGAAATACCATGGTACCGCCGTACTAGAGCGAAGCATTTGAAGTTGCAAACTAACTATTCATCTGTGCTTTGTATACTCTGTGCCTAGTGCACAGATCATACCTATAGGCCTAGTGACAATGAATAATCAGGTAGACAATAGATGGATTGGAGGCAAGGTGCTTATCAGCTTGTGATTGTACGCCCTCGGGAACGTTTAGTGAATGGGCAATGAAATTTGGAGTAACTCAGATGTAATGGCAAACTTATCATACGAATATCTAATTTCCTTTCACTGTAGCGACTGTGAGGTACGCTGATATTTGCGTTTGGTATGTCCCAGACTATTTTATTACCAGGGTGACGCGGCGAATTAGTCGTATTACCACTAGTACAACGTTACGTCTGTAAGATAAATGTTCTGCATGCTTGTCAGAATTAGTGCGAAAGTTTATTGGAGATAAGTAAAAAGTTTCTATAAACTTTTTCATACGATGAGATAGGCATTGTGAATTTAATGAAGTATTCAACACCGTTTGCTGAAACGTTATTACTACATATACTCTCCAGGCTACCCGTGTATCTCAAATGAAATTCTATGCAGTATGTACCCTCATGATTTCTGTGATTCATGAGCCTACATATATACTGTATATGATCTTGGCCATGTTCATTGAAATTTATTTGAAGCTGAAAAATTCCCTGCCCTTATGATGCACATCCTGAACAAAAATATTCATTAAATTACGTCTAATATGTAATTGCGGCAAGAAAACTCTGGATTAACCTGAGGCTGATTGGTAACTTTTATTTTTGCCCTGGAAGTAGTGCTTGAAGAAGTCACCATTTTGCCAACACAGAGGCAATGCAAAATTGTGTGTAAATGAAGACACATTCTGTGCCCAAAGATATGCCAAGAATATTTATACTGGATCTCTTTCAGAATGCACATCTTGTCATGGCTTATATAAAGATCATTAGCCATTGTAACTATATTTACTACATTTTGGAGAAACAAAGTTATATACTGAGTTCTGTGGAGTCAATAAGCAAGTGCTCCTTTGAATTGTGCTGCTAGTCAGTAGTTTCGATGAGAAAGTTCACATTATCATAGTACACTTAATGACCTTCCTGTGAAACAAAACAATGGTACACTCTTCAGCACATCTGGAAGCATGATATCTTGGAGTATCGTTGTAGAAGATCTCACCCTGTCAGCCTAGAAGCCAAAAGGTGATTTGTGTTTTTTAACGAATTCCTCAAGACAAGGTCACTTATACCTTCCTGAGACACTGAAATGAGTTTCAGTGAATAAGCTGCCTCCAACAGTGCACTATTACCATAATGTTTTTCTGTAAGTAAACAATGCTGAACTTAGTCATTAAATTATATATCACTTTCATTTCCCTTATCTGCATGCTCACTTCCAGTGCCTTAGCTCTGGTGATTACAGCAACATGTCCAAGCCAGGGTGATGTGGGTTCAGGCCCATTTGATACTAGATGTATTAGTGGTGAATTTTCAGTTTGTTTAGGATGCCTGATGGTTGATTATGGTAAGTTTGGATACTGTACCTTATATTTTGGCCTTGAAGTAAATGCATTATATATCTGTTCAGCTGGAATAACACTCCATGAAACTGTCTTTCTTTGTTCTTCATATCACTTGAACAATGAACACAGACACGTAAATGTGCCTACACAAAGTTTTTTGTACAAATAAGATATTTAAAAATTCTTTCAAAATATGTACACCAACATATTTTCTTCAGTAAAGTAAACAACAAAAATAAATAATAATAATGAACGTATCTTCAAAAAAATTTAATGGCATTTATGTGTTACTTAAAGCATATCTTTGCCTGCCACCAAAACACATCCGACTCTTTTACAACTGTAAACTGAACACTGAAGTGAAATAAAAGTCTCTGTACTATTTTAAAATCTTGTAGAAAATTCCAGGAGAATATCAGCAATAGAAGAACACATAACTAATTTCCCTACAGTACACTAAGTTAAGGACAAACAAAAGTACTGTTGAAAATGTATTAATTGTCAAGTAGTGACCTCAGCATTGACAGTTCAAAAGGAGGCTCATATGGGAAGGGAAGAATTACAGTGGGAGAGCCCTGTTTGGCTATATTCTAGCCCCCCCAATACCCAAGAATTAACTGACCTAAAAATTGTAAAGGAATTGAAGAAATAATTTAATTTCTCAGTGCACAACATCCTCAGGCCAAATGGTAATAAGGAATTCCATTCACTGAGACATGCTCTTTATTAAATTCTGGGATAAATATGTACAGCACTCTAAGTAATATAAACAATATTCAATGGTGTTAAAGTAGCAGATGCTACACCAACCTAAAAAACTACCCCAACCATGATGATGACTATGATGATGGGCTGTGGCAATCTATATGCATAGTCAACAATATCCAAGTGAAATAATACAATGAAATAGTGGCTATTAACAGACTTAGGCTATCAGTCATACATTGTTTGTACGTTAAGAAATCAGGTTGTTAACTAACAGATCAGAATTTAAAGATGTTAAAACTGTGTTAAAAAACTGCCATGTCTTCTTGCCCACACTCATCGCAACCTGTAAACCCATTTGTTGTATTCTAAGGAGCAGTGAGAAAGAAGTGTTAAATTATGACAAGACATGATACAGCTTAGGTAACACAGTAAGCAAATGTTATATAAATTCTACAAGTATGAAATCATAAATCAAAGTGTTGTAGAATAGGAACAAACACTTACGGTAAATGAGAACAATACTTTAGTTCTGCTGGGCAAGAAGAAATTTGTATTTTCAGATTCAGAAATATGAACGGATACTCTGTATATGAAGTTAATGTAAATTTAAAAAGAAATCATTAATATATTAAGATTTTAGGGCACACTACTACCACCGAATTACAAATTTAGAATTTTGTGCAAGGACTGGTGAGCCTCATCACTTCATCAAGGCGTGAACCACAGCTTTGGCATTCAGAGACTTCAGGTCCGGGTAGGTCTGCCCTGTACCCACAAACACAATGGGTTGGCCTGTAATATAAGTCATGGAGATGGCAGCTCCAACCTGTTGAGAGTGTGGACAAAAGTTGAATGAAAGCAGCTGGTAAGCAAAGTCTAAATGACACACTGCATACTCTGGACATAATCTAATCACAGAGGAATGTTTTTTGACTGTGAGAATTAAATAAAATGTTCTTTCAAATGTTAATGTAGGAATGACACTGCCATAAATTCTGACAAATAAATATGGGTAGTATCACACATACCTTATCATCAATGGTGTCAAACTTTGTAAGAACTATACCATCAATGAGGTGTGGGTTGTCAGAAGAGGAGTGGTCAGCCATGGCTTGGTTAAATTTAACTAGTTGGTCCACAGCTTCATTACCTACAAGTGCTTCTCCAACAAACAGCACCAAATCAGGCTGGTTCACTTTGATCAACTGTAATATCACAATGAAAGAGTGCTACGATTACTATGTATTTACTCATCTAAGTTGGATGTATTTTATCTCACTGAAATCTGCAAAAATATGTGCTTTAAAATTATATGTAAAAATAACAGTCAGTCAAATATACAGCATTTGCACAAGCTGAATAACCAACTGCACTAGATACAAAGCAAGCAGTGCTATTTTTTGTGTTTACTAGTTAACACCTATGATGTAGCAGAATTTTTTACACAAATTGGAACACAGACTGAACATATTGTGTTTCATATGGCCCATGTAATAGTGTGCTGCACATTTCAAAACCATTGATAAGTTCATGCCATCCATTCTTGCACAGTGCTTTTGACTCAAAAGTTGCAAAGTATAAGATGGGTGATTTGGTTTGTGGATGCCTGTATAATGTAAGAAACAAAGTGCCTGTACACTTTCAATGGTGGTTTGATCACATGAACCAGTCAGAAGGAGGAAAAGTGAAAGACTTGTTCCCTCACACTCTGGAGTTAATGATCCCACACTGTTGCACTGCCAAGGAATGTATTTCATAATAAATGTTACAGTCTTCTGGATTGTGATGCCACGTAGTTTCGTAGAGGAACCTGCTACCTGTATCTTCAGGGTAGAACCTCAAATATTGTCACTACACTTTAAAATTTAAATCTTCATTTAAAGTATCCATTTTCTTCACACTGTAATCACTTGGACAGATTCTAAATGAATTTTCTTGCTGGAAGTTGGGCAGCAAAATTTAGTTTATACATCACTGTGTTCAATGACTGACCTGCAGCAGTTCTAAGCACATAAATCGTTATATGAAATGCCATGTACACAACTAATGTAACATACACACATATACAGGCAAGTCTCGTTTTATGCCAGGGTTATGTTCCTGAAAAATGTCACACAAATTGAATACAATAATCCCATTTCAAACAGTATATTTCCTGGGAGTTATGGGACTGACAGCATCATCCTATATAGTGTATGACTATATCCGTAGTGGACATTGACAGACCTACAGAATTAGTATGTACTCTATATACAGTATGTATACATTTCTATGCAATATATTTATTTATATCTAATGCAATAAAAATGTAAGAGACATCCATAATTTTTAGTACGGTTCATTCTGGTAGGACTGGTAGTCTTGCTACACAAACAAGCACTCCCTGTTTGAGATTAAGTAATGTTATCTAAACACTTAGCACTTTCTTCAATTCTATCAGCATTTTCACAAATTGCAGACACACTACTATAAGCGAATCCAACATTAAACACTACGAGGGTGTATCAAAAAGTTCCCAGACTGGACCTACAGACTAGAATGTATGTACCTGATTTAAGTTTGGGCAGCATCCCCTTCAAAATAGTCTCCTTGTGCGGCGACACACCGATCCCA
>Ga0123355_10009261_pt1 | contig 14951 bp, 6 predicted proteins | sample TergutEmb28metaG_3_FD_89872 | JGI IMG/M metagenome (GOLD analysis project Ga0123355, IMG submission 89872) | Embiratermes neotenicus P1 segment gut microbial communities from Petit-Saut dam, French Guiana - Emb289 P1 | ecosystem: Host-associated > Arthropoda: Insects > Digestive system > Gut ...
ACCGGCCATCTCGACACAGGTTTTTCTTGGTTTCTCTGTGCCTAAAAGCAAATGCTGAGATGGTTCCCAAGATTCCAAGTTGCCACTATATGCTTCTCATGTAGCCCTCCCAACCGATTTAGTAATTTAGTAGCAACCAATTTCATATTTTGTATGCATGTAAAATAACCACTGCCACCGGGAGACAACACAATTGTAATTATTATTATTATTATTATTATAAAAATGGCGCACTACGCACGGCCTTATCTCTCCCTGTCCGCATACCCACAGGTTACTGCCGAACAAATTTAAATGAGGACGATATCGGGGTCTACAGGCACACTAAACTTTATAAGATGAATAATCTTGTTCCGTATCGACCCAACGTAACCCTACTTTACATAAACCTGATATAATCTGTTCTAAACAGAACTGGTACTCGACACGATATACCTAACAGACCGCATTTATTATGTACAACTATAAATTGAAACATCTGCTGACGGACGGACGGACTACTGCTAAGTATCTGAAGTGACTCACACATCTGCAATAAAGGAGCACAGAGGCCAATCAAAGAGACATACAAAATATAAGCTCTCCATGGGTAACACTGCATGATGCTGAAACTTGGACACTTCGGAAAAAATACTAGAAATATCTTAAGATGTCCTAATCTGAGGCTACTCCGTGGGCACGGACCGTCAACTGTCGGCTCTTCTGGGATAGCGTAAGGCTGCCTAAATGGAGATATTGCCACAGCTTCATCACGAACTGTCTAACTTGCTTCCAAGACAATTATACTAAAGCTACTCTACCTGTCAACTGTATATTAGGATCGAATAAAGGCCTAAGTCAACCGAGAAATAACAGGGGATGAAGTGATGGACTCCTGCAGACACTATCCTCGCCTGCTAAGGCAAACTGGCTAAATCGAATAGGATTCCCTGCCAGGACAATTCACGCACCAGCAGATACAAGAACAGGATAACTCCGGAACACAAGTCAAACACCGCCTGAACCACCCATTTAGAACCGGTTTCTTGATTTTAGAACGGCTTTCATGATATCCCACCCCAACTGCAACCGTGCACTGATATATCAAACAAAATCTTCCTTCCAAACTCACGATTTTGCATGTGCTGCGACATGTGACGCACAAACACCGTGTCTCGGGTACTATTCGTATGAGCCTCCCGTTCTTCTGGAATATTACGCCCCGTCATTGGATGACTATGTCCGACGTTTCGGGACAGCGCTATGATACCATCTTCAAGGGTTGAATATCCAATAAAGAACTGAAGATCACACTTTTCGTACGTTTGATAGGCAGTTATTGTAAGCGGAACTACATCATAAGGTATTCCCAATGCGCTTCAGTCGCAAACAACAAACCCTACATTCTATTAGTTGAAGAATAAAAGACCAACTTGATGTCACTTGCTATTTTATTTCACTACTTATGTGCTCAACATGGTTCGAACATTAATATATCCATCATCAGGAGCTTGCGACTATGCTGTTGAATTACCACATCGGTCGTTTTGTTCTCGGTTCGTTGTGTGTTGGAGATTTGGAGCGGCTGTGTTTGATAGTGTCCGTGTTGCAGGCTGAAGCACAAGTTTTTCTTCAGCCTGCAACACGGACACTACTCAAACACAGCCGCACCAAATCTCCAACACACAACGAACCGAGAACAAAACGACCAATGTGGTAATTCAACAGCACAGTCGCAAGCTCCTGATGATGGATATATTAATGTCCGAAACATGTTGAGTACATGTATGTATGTATGTCGGTTTCAAAACGTTGTTCTACGTTGTCCGACGCCTAGACTCCACTGCTTCCTATCTTCCCACAGGCCTTCATAAGAAGTGAAATAAAACAGCAAGTGACATCAAGTTGGTCTTTTATTCTTCATCTATTACAATGATGCACGGTCCAATAAACATAAAATTCCTACAGTCTATTGTTTATATTTCACTACACATTATTTCATAAAAAATAAATACTGCAGCTACAAAAGTCTGCGAATGAAAAATAAAAGTGAGTCTGATTTAGAAATCACGTAGGCCTATCGCGATAACGCGTTATTCAAAACGCCACACTCCATCCTGAATCTGACAGAATGAGACAGACTACATGTAGTGCAGACGGGGCTTGGGGAGAAGGATGGGGCTAAATAATGGCAACGAAATGTGGGAAGCCTATCATTAATTAGACGAAACGCATGAAAAATGATATTTCGCTGCCAAAGATTTCAGTCTGGCGCTTTTGTTCAAGAACTGAACGCAAGAGATAAAATATATTCGGAAATCGAGCAGCTTACAGGGAGGTTTCACCTGAATCTTTTATGGTAATGAATAATTAGACCTAATAACGACGACATTGAAGTCTTGGCATTTATTATAAGAAGACACTATCCCGGAGTTTATGTAAATTGACGGAACAGGCTGTAACTAAGCTATGAAGGTGACGTATGAACTGCAACATCAAATTTGATACACTTCAGAATAAAATATAAACTGAGATCGCTTCCGTAAGATTCATTCAGTGGGCATCTCATTTAATGACACTAGCAGCGGGTGTATACTCTTTTCAACGTTTGAGTTGAGACTACCTACTTAGTTCTGCTGCATGTATTTTTAAATGGGTAGTCGCCAACAGCTGCAGTCTGTATAAGTATATTGGCCGTTCTGTGGCATTCGAGACGTAACAAAGGAAAGCAGCAGGTTTCTCCGAAAATGTTCGATTCCAACCGATCTTCACGGACTCATTGTCCCAGAACACTAGAATCTGTAACAACATTGCTGAGGCAAACCCAAACCTCGGATCACCCAATGTTAGAAGACGGCAGATAAAATGACCGCTGACTGTGCAGTAAGTAGCAGGTATAACTGCACAGCTTATACTTAGTACAGATGATTACTGTTTTCATCATCATCATCATCATGTCAATGTTGAACCTAGGTTCAAGAACGATATAACAATATCATTCCAGTGTAAGGATTCGTAACGGTCTGTGTTGGCCGAAACATGTAGTCGGGCATAAAATATTTTCCATGTTTTAGTTGTATCAGGGGATTTCACACGTCCCATTTGTCACGTGCTGTTTAATTAGTGTACTGTGTTCCTTACAGAAGTGTGTATCTCACATTACGGCCCTCTGTTGTATATCTGCAGCAAGTGCACAGAGTTCGCTGCTTCTCGACATCCGAAATAGTAGCCCAAGTCCCTTCTACAAGAAATCGTTTACTATCCGCAGAACACAACTATCTTTCTTGATTTAGACACAACTATGTGTTTTGGCCGTTTACGACCATAATATGGCCATAAACACAATATTTTACCTTAATTTAAAACAGTGTACTGATGGCCCGATGACGGTCGTAAACGACCGAGATATGTACTTGCGTCTAAATAAAAAAAGGTACTAGTGTTCGACGGATAGTAAAGGATTTGTGTCCGAATGTTCCGCAAACACGACGTGACACACTCCATGAAATTGTCTCCTCGCGCCTGCAGAAGAAGACAGCAGGTTCCTCCGTTTGTCAAATTACAATGTGCCACATTCCAGAATGCTCGCCGCCATGATAACCCTGAGCCCATACTGAAAACAGGGTAATCGGGGGTGGGGTGGGGGGAGTTGCCATTACAATGCAGATATAGAATTTCCCGATACCCTGTAAGGCACGTCTGGTAACTTTCATAAGCTACATTGTACAGCAGTTCTGCAGCACAGTGAGAGACCGATGGTATGAAATGGCGATAATATGGTCAGATTATTAAAGCACTGGTGTGGGTACCGACTACGTCCACGTACGAAAGCTCCTGTGTAACACACGTAACTCGGACATTTTCAGTAGGCCCACTTCGGTGACAGAATTGTGTTAAGAGGACGCTTAATCTGGATGTAAAGATGTGGACCATGTAACTGGGGATGTTAGAGGTGCATCCAGTTACGGTGGCACTAAACATTCCAGTAGGCTTTTAGAACTAGTACTGAATGTTCAACACCGAATAATTTGCATAAACGCATTTGAAAAATCAATGTCACATTCTTGGTGGGCGTCGTGAATTCTTCCCCGAGATATATCCAGGCGAAGCCAGCCAGCATTCGACACCTATGGCTCAGAGAATTGTTTGTCCGTGTGTTTCGGTTCCATGTTCTTCAGTTTTACCGCATTTGTTAAGTTCATTCCAGCTGGCGCTTTTCAGTTCAAGTTCACTTACTAAATCCATACATGTATAACACTGCTACGAACTTTATATGAAAACCTACTGCAACGACTTGTAATATTATATTCTGTGCTGATGTCTTGTTTACACAATGTCCTTGAAAACTCTTTCATGATTTCCAGTAATAATTTATTTAGAACATTACAATCCAATAACACAACTACGCACAGTACATGGGCTACCGTGCTGGGCCAATGCGCAGTTCCTAACAAAGTCGAACTTGTTACAGCCAAATCGTTATACCTTTCAATTATTAATTTCATTATTAGTGTTGTTGCTGCTGCTGCTTGTCGAAAACGTAGGCCTATTGCTGATGCACAGAGGCTACAAAAAATATGTCGGGGAAAACCTCAAAATTCTGCAATGCTAAAATTTCTGTAATTACCGAATTATAAACGATTTTCGTACGTTCATGTATTCCTTTATTCGGCAGCAGACAATCCCGACGCCGGACAGCTCGTCCGGGGGAGTAAATATTGTAGGATGGCTCTTACATTTTTGGATCCCCTGTGTTGCACTTCATATCAACTTTATGATGCCCTAAGTTCGAGTTCGTTCCTACTAATTTTTTTAAACTTCTGGGAACCCCGCATTCATTCATACAGGCCGACAGTTTGTGCCTGGCAACCTGAAAGGAACAAAACAAACACCTTACCTGCCCTTACATAATGCACTGTGAACGCCGGGTTCTGCAGCACACATGAATTCAGGGAACCCCACTGTCACTAGTAAAGGTAAAGCAGTCCCGTTACAGACCTGGAGTGGCCCAGAGGGTTCCAGGAATAAAGGTGTCCAGATTACCAGACAACGGCACATGATTGTGGTAAGGTTGTCAGCCTTAAGCACCGGTCGCTTTTACCCTGAGGAAATGCTCTTGGTACTCATTTCTGTTAGAGGCTGAGTCGACCCCAGAGCCATAGTGCGATCGGAATAATTTTATGTCAATGAAAAATTCCAATGACACCAACTGGGATCGAAACAGCGACCTTCCGATTTGTAGCACAGCACCTTAACCAATGCGCTACCGCGGTCCCCCACTGTCACCAGTACCGCTTCCAATTCATTAATTCGCGCGTCCACGGACTTTTTGTCGCCCAGTATAGTAAATTAATCAACAAACAACTTGTGACGGTAAAACGCCCGTGTTCGCTCTCGTGCAACAACAGCCAACTGGCCCAAACGATAAAATAGGCACTCGCACACTTAAGTGCTGATCTGAAAACCCTACTTGCAAAACACGCGCGCGCGCGTACGCACAAATCGCAGTGCACATACTGCAGCGATTACTTAAGGTCGACTTGTGGGAGCTCAACAGTGCATTCGCCAGATCCTAGAGTGTTTGGAGAGGAAGCGGTTCCTAATTTACCGACGCTGTCAACTGCTAATGGACTACATCTTCGAGAGTAGATGAATGAAATATGAATACAAAGCACTAGTGAAATTATACTTCCAGAGGAGGAGGACCGAAGTACTCCGAGAAAAACCTTCCCAGTGCCACTATTTCCACTGCATATACCTTAAGGAGTGGCCGACGATCAAACCCAGGCCTCCAGGATGACAGACCGGCGAGTAAAGGCCTAAGCCGTGACCCCCCGCCATCAAGTTAGCCCGAAACTGCCGGGGAGAGACTGAAGAAATATCACTAGACCGTTTTGTGTTTCGTTGGCGTGCTGGCAGAGATTCGAGCCGGTCAACTTCCGAACAATTTCTGAAGCGAAATCAGCGCAGCCAACTTCGCCGGCACAACATGATGCAGTGTTGCGACATGGCCCACAACAGGGCCCAGTGGTGGACTTTTACGCGGATGTGAAGTTACGCAACGGTTAATTTATATCCATTCGAATGATTCATTAATAACCGAATGAGCATCAAGCGACGAAAGCACTTTTATCATCACAATCACCTAGGCTCTCTGCGCGCATTACAATTGCATTATCAACTGTTTATAATAAATACAGGTCAAAGAGCCTGTTTTATGGTTGTTTAGGACAAAAATGTACAATGGCGACTTCCGTCTCATAATTCAAGAATACGTAGGCTTAGGCAGATAAAATAAACATCCATTTACTTCTTACGCTTATGGAAAAATTTTGTATACGTTGACAGTGAATGTCAAGCCGGCTTTATTTATGTTTCACATTACAGCGCTCTGAAACGACGCCGACGCAAGATGAAAATTCTCATTAACATTCGTCGCGTTTCCTTTAGTTATTATCACTGCCACTGATCACAAAGGTTACTAAGAATGGTCATAAATGGTCATAACGGTCAGTCCAGTGTGCGAAATACCCGCGTCTGCACTTTTCGGACGAAACGTGCGTTACTCGCCACAGCAATATGGCAGAGGAACACGGCCGGACAGTGACTGTATTAATAATGATGATTATTATAAAAGGTAAAGCTCATTCTAAGAGGGTATATGTATAGTTCTCTTTCTACAACCTTGGCGCAATAAGGTTGCGGGGGGTCAACGCCACAACCCGGCCGCTTTACTCCGGTAACCATTGCATGGGTGGCTGGGTGGGTCCTAGGGGCGGTCTCGACAGGTGCAGAAAATCTCGCTCCCCTCCAACCAACCGGGATTCGGTCCCCGGACCGCCCAGCCCGAAGCGAGTCGATATACCGACTGCGCTATGCCGGCCAACCATAATTATTAACACATATACAATCACATACACTAGCAAAAGTATGATGCCGGTGCCTAGCCGTCTGCGAACGTAGCAGCTGCTGCTGCTGCCGCCGCCGCCGCCGCTGCTGCTGCTACTACTACTACTACTACTACGTGCCCCATCAATCAAGCAACGGCTAACCGATGTCGACACAAAGTAACCAACCGCACTGACGGTTCGCAGCCCGTCGGCTGCACCCTCTACCCGGTCAGGCAGTCGTGCGTTCTCCGGGTAGCGGTCCTAACTGGGTCGTTTTGGAGCAAGGAGTATATCCGAAGTGGAACTGGGGCCCGCAGTCAAAGGCTCGTTCACCCTATTCTGGCACCAGTATAATTCCGGCGACCATCGTTTGGTAAACGTGACACTTCGGACGCAGAACGCAGGCTGCATTATCATATAGCGGTACGATGTCGCTATGAAGAGTCCACTGTGACGTTCGTTCTGCAAGATCGTGGAGGTCGCGCACTGCTGTCTTTAGCCGGCCTTCTTGGCCAGTACGAAGACCTTGGCACTGCAACTTCATCCTTCTAGACAGCAATCGCCCCGTGCCGCTTGGTGCCGGTGACAACGGTCTGCGAGTCGCCTCCACATTATTTCCTGAAATGAACTTACTGCTCAAGGCATCGCCTGCCGACATGAGCCCCACACCAAGTGCTTAAATCTGCCAGAAGTGTCTGAGGACGCGCCAGTAAGTTGAGATGAGTCCGTGCAGTCGTGACAGACGGCAGCCAGCGTCAACAGCTACAACGGCTGCATAAACTTTGGTGGCTACAGCCGCCGGCGATGTATGAAGGCGTGGATATGGCACCACTTATTCTTATAACCAGCACTAGAGAGATGTGCGATGGTAAAAGTTGTTACTTGCCGTCTACCAAAACAGAGACTCAGTTTAAACCGGTGAAAGCATCGGTTCGCGTCTTCTGTATAGTACATGGACAATCAGCGTGTTAGGGACAGCGGGTTGCAGGTGCGGTTTAAGTCCAACAAAATCTCTGCAGACGATGGGCCCAATTTCGGATTTTTTTGCCAAATACACTGGTGCCAGTATGGAAATTCTTACACTGCTATGTATCCTCAGTTCAAGACTGTACGTAGGTTCGTCCCCCCAGAGTTCTTACGACCTCCGGTTCCTACATGTCTCATTCATTAGTCCTGTTGAAGCGTTTAGTATTATTGGTAACAGATTACTTTAACGCAAATTTGAAAATTGAAAGACGAGAACAATAATCGTCCGTTCTTTCCCGCAAAAGCCACGGAGATGATTTTCAAAGAACACGGTTATTTCAACCCGAAGTCGGACAACGGTCTGTCACTTTTCCGTTTTCCAAATTTTGGACACAGACGACGGAGTCGGGCCGTGTGGATGTCAGAAACCAGCGCAGTGTTTGCTAATCACGGGGAGAAAAATCATTTACCGTCACACAAAACGCAGAAGATACAATCGTCAGTAAAACTCCGCTCAAGAAGAAATATGTGACCGGAAAGTGAGAGTTTTACCGAAGCGTACAGCGACGAAAATTGTTTCAGTTTTGCGGCGGCAAAATTTAACTCTGTTGATATCATCATTCCGGGTCCGAAATGGAGACCTACACACACCGTCGCTTGTAACAGGCTATCTCGAAACAAAGCAGTACTACCGCAAATGTGCAGTGGACATAAAGATGTGTTTCGCTCTTCGCCACAACTTTTGCCATAATTTTCGCCGCGACTCCAAAGAGCTGTGCTAAAGACGCAAGCAGCAACGCCTGCAGACCTTCGTGACAAGAGACCCGTTAACATCTTCATAGAAATAACTGTGAAAACGGCTAGACAAATTTTCGTAAGGCTCTCCAAAACAAGAATTAACAAAATCCCTTTAGGCGGGAATAAACCAACTATAAACAGAAACCAGTATCACTCACTCTTACGATGTTCACAGTTATTTTTCCAGCGATTCTGCCTCCATCAGTTGGAAATAATCCGGACAGGAGATTAATACAGTATCAAAATCAACCAACGGCACACTCCGAAATGAACGCACTTGCCCAAATGGTACCCACTTGGCCAGGTTTCATGCTGCATCTCTTTTACGCTATCAACTGCCAATTACATGTTTGTTACCTACTCCTATACTGCGGGCTGATGCCCTCGTGACTTAATTCCCAGCAACAACAAAGAACCTCTCCCTTCTCCAAAGCTCCACGCATATTCTACGGGTACCGGAGGTATTTCTCCGACATTAAAACAGTCGTGGGATGAAACCTACTACCTAACTCCATCTAAGATCAAGGCTAAGAACATGTGCCTGTACCTACACTCATCCTAGGGACTTCATGATGTGGTGCGAAACAAGCACAGGACTACCTGTTATCACTTTTTTATATATACTTTAAGATCGAGCCGAATTGTCTGCTTCACACCCAGGACGCTTTACGCAGAAAGACGCCCCGAGTATACACTGTAAATGAGAAATATCGCACCTCGAAATCGGTTATGCTCGCCGGAAACTGAACCCCGTTCACCGCATAGCCTAATCACCCTGCAGAATGAGGGCGAATCTACTTTTCAAATTTGACAACCAAAGTACAATTTAAATGTTTACTCCCCCAGTATTCAGGAATAAAGTATAAAGTTTAATATGAACGCGAAAGTGGTCACACATACTCAAAGCTTACTTTCTCACGGAGGGTTGGCACGCTGCGTGAAGCAGAATCAGACGGGGAGTTCAATTTATTTTGTTGTCTGATTCAGGGCATGTGATGTGAAGTCATACCGAGTTATCATTCCGCACTCCGCCACAGCTGTCCGGATGTTTAAGATGACGTCCCTCCTAGCTCCGACTCCTTCACCGTGTAGTTGTCACCCACGGAAATGGAAGCGTTCTGTCCCAACTGTTCCTGCGCGCCAGCTAAATGAAGCAGAGACCACCTACCTTTGTATTTCGCGAATACAGATTTCGGCTACGTCTTCGGTGGATTTACTGGGCTAACATTAGCCACGATATGCACTACAATCTAGCAACAATACACAAACATACATTGTAGTATCCTCGGCGCCTATTTCTACACCAAACTCATAACGTTTTGTGTTTTATTGCACTCCCTTTGTTTTCACTCGATAAACTTATCTGTACAGACCAACCGCTGATATGTCGCAACAAACTTCAATTCCTCCTGGTTTTCATGCACCTGCCTATTGGCGAACCCTAAAGGAAAGTTCAAAGAAAATGGCGATAAAGCAGCTCCTCGTTTCAGACTATTATGAAAAGAGATGCGTCACAAGCATGACCACAGCGAATTTAAAATCGGATTCAATCACACTTAATCATCGTAACTTGCTTCATGAGGGCGTACCGCAGTCGGTGATAATATAGTAGCATTACAATGCAGCCTATCGTAACTCGACCGTACAAATTCTAATCGTAAAAATTAATAAATGTAAGAACTGGGAAGTCCGTATGCGACAACTTTTAGGGGGAAAAAAAATATACAGTGGAACTTGGTTACGATATCATCGAAAGGAAATTGTGTCGTTACCAACGAGTGTCGCTCTAAGCGACGCGAACTGTAAAAGCGAAAGAAAAATATTTCCAGACAAAATAATGGCCTGCAGGGATATTACTTCAAGTTAACGCTATGGTCTATTTTCAAATTTAAATTACCATTAAAATTTAGAAATAATAAAATTACTCATGTAATCGCAAATTTCCCAACGGGTTTACGCTCAAATATACATTAACTTATAACTAAATTTTGGAAGAACAAAAATTATCATCAGGAGAGGGCCGCTCACTGGTACAATGTCTTGTTTGTGTTTCTGAAACCACTTCAGCGGTGCCTCATTTACGTCCCTTAGTTCGGTCTCTATAAACAGCTCTATTCTCGATCCAGTCCGTTCCAACACACTAATCGTTTTGGTCCTATTTTTCTAAATCCTTTGGATCACAGAATTTACGAGACCAAATTCCCGACACGTCGGCTTTCTTTCTCTCCGAAGTCTACTTGTCGTGTAACTCTAAATTTTCCTGCGACGCTTCGTGACTGTGGCAACGTTATCACGTTACGAGTCTCCTGTTAACTGCAACAGTAGAATGTAGACAGCAACTTTACACACAAAGTGATATGACGTTACTCTTGTCATTTTCCAGGCCTGGAATTCATGTAGCTATCTGAAAGCGTTAGGGGGCTTGCCCTCTCAAGGAAGAGAAGATGGCAGAAATGCAAAAACAGTTTACTTCTTGGAAAATTATACTGTAAATGATAGCTGGCCATGTCGTTATATCCGAGTTTTTTGCTCCTATGTATCTCGTACTAAGCAAGGCATAGAAACACGTGTCTTATGGAGGATCAGTCGGTACCACGGAATGTGTAACTTTACAGACGAGGAGTCGCACAAACTGACGTCCCTGTACTTAAAAATATAAAACGGTTAACAAAAGGCTCGTTATTAACTCTACATCCATTGAATAGCACGTGCAATCAAAGTGGTGTCTTTTGAAAATCCCATTCGCCAATGTCTTTATAAAAAGTGAAATATTGCACTGCCAACTAACACGATTAAAAAAACAAAGGATTGTTCTGTGCGCCTGAACACTGCATTACTTCAGTGCTTCCAAAACGTTTTTGCTCCCGGACCCCAAAGCTTCGAAAAATAACCACGGATCCTCATATCCTTGCTCACGTAACTATAGAGTTTCCGGATGACAGGTATCCAAAATTAAAAATTTAAAAATGCAGTGCAGGCTTTTACCTCAGTGGAGCTGACTGTCGCTCGCTTCACGGGTCAGTAAGTTCCTTAACTACATATTCCAACGGTCATACGAAATAAATATATCGTCAGTTAAAAAAGTTGCACGATTTTCAACAAAACTTGATTCTTTTAATTAAAAAATAAGTAAAATGAAAATCAGCCATTACAGAAATATATCCACGGATCCCCTGGGAACTGGGAGCACACTTCTGGAACCACTGCAGTAGATCATATACCTATATCTTATCAACTCGACCCTGCAAGCGGGGGGACAATACTGCACGTTCGTCGCCAATCAATTTGTGCAATACCGGCACCCCGCAACATACCAATTAACTGTAACAAAACAAACCATCAATGTAATTACCGTACAAACCGCCACTATGCGACACAGTTGACACCGCAGCCTACTCAGAATCATTACAGCCATGGATACACACCAACAGCACGGACACATGTTGGTCAGTAGCATTCTTAGCAAGTACACTGTTAACATATCAAACAAACAACAGAAAAGCAAGCAAAAAAACAGCTACAGCCTAACAGGTTACGATGGGTTCACGCTAAACACCTCTGGATGTTTCGATTACAAATGCGCAAAGCCTAACATGACATCCGTATCACGAAGAACGCTGAGGCGGTAACTCAACGGCCCCTCCCCGCGAAGGACCTGGTTCGATCCCATGACCGTGTATATGGGGAAAGTGATGGACAAAGTGCTAATGCAACAAGCGTTTCATTCAGTACAGTGGTTTTGCCTTGTCAGTCATTCCACCAATGCTCCATTCATTCATCCATCCATTTTTTCACCGTCGCTATATGAACTCGGCAATGCAAAGCGTCTTTAAGTAACACTTAAAAAGCAAGAAATGACAACAACGTTTCAAAGAACAACACATTTGCAATGCTCACCATTTGGACGTCCTCCACTTCGTCCTGGACTCGTTTAATTGGCGTCGTTGTTGCCGTTGTAATTGTTGATGACGTAGGTGATGACGTCGAAGTAATATTTGTCTCGTCACCGACAACCACAAGGTTATTTAAATTATTATAAACGTGAATACTATTGCTACCACTACTTTGGTACTGGCTAGTCTGCTGCACGAAATGCTGGTACTGATGGTTGTGATTGTAATTGTTAGACGCGGCAGTCAGTACAGCTGCTGGGATTGTCGATATGTTACGGTTCTGATAACGACCTACTGTCGTCGATGTGGCTGTGGCTGTTTGCCCACCAGAGGGAGGACGGTGGTGGTAGTGATAGGGTGGGTGATAAGCTGGAAGGCTTGCAGAGGAACTGGCTGTATTGCTTGCCGCGGACGGCAGCGACGAATTCCGCGCAACAAGTATGCAAGTGCTGCACTGATTGCAGCAACAGAAACAACTACCGTTCGAAGCTGAGGAGGAAGAGGTATAAGGGTAGGAGGCAAACGGAAAATAGGGAGGAGGGAAATACGTGTAGGAGTGAAAATACAGGATGTCGGATTTATCTAAATGTATCGAGTCCAAAAACGTTTATATAAAAACGTACAACAAATCAAATATGTTCAACCCTTCGTATTTTGAATGTCAGTTTCCGATTAAACAAAGTAAATATCTAAATAAATAGATGTAAAATTTAACTTCGAAATAATAACAAAACAAGACAAATTACAACACAATCGCGTAATTTAAAACAACAGGATTATTCTCTATTAACAACAGACTTATTGCATATGCGCTCATAAAACAAGTAACTAACGTCAAAACATTCAAACACGCAACAACCGTTTTAAAACAACAATAAATAGATATACGTCGAAATTTTCAAAAAACGAACCGTCACACACATATATTTATATAAAACAATATTCTCCACGCCACCAATCTTACACTATAAACAAATCACAGAACGTTTTTGTCAGGACAAACGGGACTCTGAACACTTACGAGTTTGAACATGGGTCAATTCACAAAAAACGGGGAGGTGATTAGGGGGTGTGACAGTGAACAGGCTCGCGAAGCGAAGAATTTGGCTGGTTTACCGATGTTAGAAAAGTGGGCAGCAAAATTAAGACCAGAACTATGAAGAGTTAAAAGAGAAGTGGATGAACAAGAGAATAGGTGAAGAGATGAGAGTAGCAAGAAACGAAGAAAAAGACACCCCCTGATAGGTGAATATTAAAACGAACACGCCGCCACAACGGATAGCAGAAGAGAAGACGTCGACCGACACCTAGCTCGCGAGAGGCCTAACTCACAACTGAGTGCTTGCTAGCTGGGCTTCGAACGCCACAAAACCAGTTTGAATTCCCCCACCCCGCTTAACCAACCTACCCGCTGCCGGCAAACAAATGTTAGCAGCGCGCACGACCTACCGAAAACGTCCGGAAATATACGATCGAGTCCGACACTCTGTTGCAGTCTCGTATTATGAGCAGCACGGCGTTAATGACATACCAGTTAATTTTGTTGTATTTATTCTGTGTGCGACAAACAGGTAATGTTTATCACAGAATATATTTACCGAGTTGGTGCAATAAGTCTCATACACCAGCAAGGGGCAGAATTGTTCGAACAAATAAATACAGGAGCAATGTCTGCTGCCAGCAATGGAACTGCTGGGGAACCCTAACACTTAGTTCACTGTTGCAATCAGAAACCCATATGGCGAGCACGCGCACCGAACAGCTGAATTATCTGTGTTGCTTTTACCTACACTTCAGCTACGTTTTTTATGCCTTTCGTTGAGACTAGTTTTTCTCTTAACACTAATCTATACCCTTGTCTCCTGTTAATCCTCCTTTTTCGTGCGGGAATAGCGTGTCTCTTACAAAATTTCTACTCATTTCGGAACGGCTTACAAATACTCTCTTTATACTGCAAAGCCAACTTAGTCTAAAAATAAATATCACAATTACATATATCAATCCCAGTATTAACTCTCCTAGCTTTAGTCGCTAGTATACACAAATCGGACAAGAAAAGTGATGTTCAAAGGCACAGGGCTGTCTACAGTTATACATGACTGTCTAAATTTGAAGCGTCTTCTTTAGATGATGTAAGTCCAATCGAAGCACTATCCTTCAAATGAAATTTCCTTTCTGCTACAGGCGAAAGAAGCTTTGAACGCTGTCTGGGTGTATTTCAAGTTGGCTACGAACCAGGATTCCTTTTTATTTCAATTCGACAATAATACCGAAATACCAGTGGAATTTCATTCAAACGCCCTAAAATTCGCTCACATATATGGAACGAGTTTCATAGCCTTGTGTTCCATACAACCAAAAACACCCCCCCCCCCCCCCCCCACCCATCCACACCACCCCCACCACTCTTCTCCCCCTAATCACA
>Ga0123355_10009262_pt1 | contig 14951 bp, 14 predicted proteins | sample TergutEmb28metaG_3_FD_89872 | JGI IMG/M metagenome (GOLD analysis project Ga0123355, IMG submission 89872) | Embiratermes neotenicus P1 segment gut microbial communities from Petit-Saut dam, French Guiana - Emb289 P1 | ecosystem: Host-associated > Arthropoda: Insects > Digestive system > Gut ...
GCGTTTTTACCTGTTATCATATAAATAGAATCGTATGAACAACTCCATCTTTCTTTAAAGCTTTCTTCAAATACAGGAGTCTGGAAAAGTGTAACGAAGCTTGTATACATACCGCTGTCACAAGAAATATCCAGTCCTTCCTCTACCGCATCTTCTATCATTTGCAGAGCCTGACTCATCATGCCATAGCCAAACTGATAAACAACGTGCGAAACGATTACTCCAGCACCTGTGATGCGGCTAAGGTCTATCGCCTCTTTTAGCCCTGCAAGTCCTGCCCAGCAGTCAGTGCGCACATGCACAGAAACAGGCTTGCCATACTTTGCTGCAACTCTCGAAAGCCTAATCATCTCTTCCATGCTGCTTCCTTGAGCATACTCAACTCCAAGTGAAAGACCTGATGCACCTGCCTTTAAATCTTCTTCTAATAAGCTCTCCGCTATTTTAATTTGTTCTTCTGTAAGTGGAATATCACCGTCCATCTGCCCTGCACGTTCTCTCAAAACTGTTCCGCCAGAAAACTGTGATTGATTCATGATAAATCCAGACTTTTCCATTCTGTCGAAGTATTCTGGGAAGTTCTTTTGTCCAAATCCGCAGTTCCCGTTAACTACAGTAGTAACGCCTTGTCTTGCAAGCAGTTCTCCTGCTTGTTTATTTCCGTCAATATGACCGTGTATATCAATAAATCCTGGGGAAACATACATCCCTGCTGCGTCGATTACATCTTTTGCATCATAAACCATGCGAGTAATCTCAGCAATTTTTCCATCTTTAACATATACATTGGCTGGAATTAACCGCTTGTCCACGGGGTCAATTACAGTCCCGCCTTTAATCGCAATATCAAACATGTTTATTTTCTCCCTTCAAAATTAGTCCGTCTTCTTGCAAATCTCTTAGAGATTTGAGAAGCACCATTAAATCAAAGAAGCACAGCACAATTATTTGTAATGTGCTGTGCCACCTTTAAGTGTCATAGTTTAATAATGTACAGATACTAAATCTTCGTAGTCTGTCGCAAATCTAAATACTCCATTGTCCTCAAGAATCATCGGCTTAACCGAAGTTTCTCCGTTAGCATCTTCTACAAGTGCTAAACATGCAACTGGATATCTTGAGTATGTACTGTTGTCAACACGAACTCTTTGTACATTTTGCTCATACTCTGAATACGTCACTGCCATTCCAGCAGGCGCAGGTATAATTTGTATTATTTTCATTGTTTCACTCTCCTTCACATGTTAATTTTCAACATTTAAAGCGTTTACTACCAGAACACTCCCAGAAGCATCATCATGCCAGGAATATATCCCGTAGTTAAACTCTGGAAGATACATAGCTTGTAAGTAAACTTCGGTGAAATAAATTGTTTGCCCAATGTACCCTCATACCAAATTAGGAATAGGATAATTGACCACATTAGCCATAAGAATTTCATACGGATATCATAGTCAAGGAAAACCATTGGGAATAGAACCGCAGCATTACCTAATGCAAATACTCCATACGGACGAGGGTCCAGCTTAAATACTGCATTAAAACCGATAAATAAATAAACAAATCCAAAGAAAATACCAAGCATCGGCCAATAAAGATTCGCTGCAGACCATCCTTGCGTTACCTCAACATGGTTTCTAGTAAGTAGTGGAACAATGTTGTTTAGAAGAAGCATAGTTCCAGTAATAAAGTTGATTGGTGCTGCGTGCTTAGTTCCGCTCAGTCCCCAACGTAGACCACACATACCATTGTTCATAAGTCCAGCACCTACGAAAATCAGCGAAACACCGAAAATCCAGCCGTTGCCCATGAAGTCAATGCCACCTGCACTGAAAAAAGGAATTGACGTGTCCAAATTAAACATTTACATACCTCCTTAAATTTTGCAAATTTATATTTGCTATTACATAAATAATATATTGATTTTTTTAGGTTGTCAACAAATTTCTATAAAAGCAAATCGCACCCAATACGGATGCGATTCTCAAAAATTACATTACAACCAATTGTATTCTCCGTTTGGCTCAATGCTGTAAAAATCAGCAAATGACACTTTCCAAACAGGCTTATTTACCATGGAAATATTTACTTTGTTTTTGATCATGTGCTGCCAAGATCCTCTGTTTGAAATATCGCCATAAAGCACAACTCCAACTGGAACTCCATCCCGCAAAATGACCTTTTGGTATATGTTTTTATCTTCTCTACAGTATTCAACATCACCTGCGTTAGCGTTTAACTGCCCTACTGATAGTGCTGCTATATTGAAAAAATTAATAGTGTTTTTAATAGCAAAAGTATCTTCGTAAGCCTCTTTTTCTCCTGACATATTAAGCCCTGCAATTTCGCCTTGCTTTACAGCATTTGGCCATATGCCAGAAAGTCCAGCAACGTCACCTGCAGCATAGACACCATCTATGTTAGTAGCAAGATAATCATTTACATCAACGCTTCTATCGTATGTGATTCCGCTGTTTTCGAGAAATGCCACCGTCGGCTTAACTCCTGCCGCTACGATTACCATATCACACGCAATCTGCTCGCCATCATCAAGAACTATTGTCTTAATATTTTCCGTGCTGTCAATAACTGCATCTTGGACTTTCTTACCAAGACGGAAAGACGTACCACTTTCTTCAAACTTTTGCTGATATCTCGACGCTGCACTTGCATCAAGGTTAACTGCAAGAACTTGCTCTGCCATCTCAATTACAACAGGTTTTTTACCCATTTCCATAAGCCCATATGCCGCATCAAGACCTACAAGCCCTGCTCCGATGATTACTATATTATTTGCTGATGCTGCTTTTTGACGTATAGCTTTTGCATCCGAAAGGTCGCGCAGTCCAACTACATTCTTCCCGCTTTTTAGCCCGCCTATATTTGGGATAATGCTCTCAGCTCCTGTCGCAATAAGCAGTTTGTCGTAAGGCGTTTCACCGCCAGAATGACGTACAGTCTTGCCCTTCGTGTCAACTTCCATAAGTGTCACACCTGAAAGCAATTTGATATTTTTATCATCAAAGAAGTTCTCAGGAACAAAAGAAAGTTCTTCTTGCTTACGATTACCACCTATATATTTATGTAGCATACATCTTGAATGAACTTGTTCATCTTTTGCTATTATAACAATTTCATCATTTTTTTGTTTTTCTCTAATGGCTCTTGCTGCAGCAATTCCAGCCGCTCCACCACCTATTATTACATGTTTCATTTGCTAAACCTCCTCTACATACAGTGCCTTTGTCGGGCACATCTTTGCACAGTTCGGCTCCTCATCATGCTCAAGGCAGAAATCGCACTTCACAACATATGTACCTGTAGCACGGTCCGGCTTAATAACACCATACGCACAATTCATTACGCACATAAAACATTGACCACACTTTTCGACATCATATCTTACATATCCTGATTCGGGATTTTTTTCCATCGCACCGCTCATACATGCAGTTACGCACTCCGGCTTATCGCAGTGGCGACAAACTATCGGTACATAATCGTGTTTCGTGCCAATCAAGATAGAGTTGCGTGATTCGAGTGTAACATCCCTCAAATTCAAATCATAAAGTGTACTATCCGGTCTGTGATACTGCATACACGCCAATGAGCAATTTTTACAGCCAACACATTTGTCGGCATCAATTAAAATTCTCTTCATTGTCTACCTCCTTACGGTAAATTCAATTCTTTGCGTTTTTGCAATATAATTTCATCTAACAAATTAGCTGATTCTGCCGCATCTCCGTTTATGATAATCTGCCCGCCTGTAAGTGCTTTCATGTCTTCGCATAAAACTTTTACAGCAATGTCACTTCCCGTTACAAACGGTGGAATTCCTAGATGTACTGGAAGTCCAAGTGCAAGACCGAAAGAACCGTCAGCAAGTGCCTGCTCTTCAAGCCACTGTGGTGCAGATAATACAAGTGGAAGCTGTGGAAGGTCAACGCCTAAAGCCTCTGCAACTTCTGTAGCTACGATTTCCAGTCTGCCGATAGCAAGACATGGTCCGAAGTTAAGCACTGGTGGGATTCCTAATTGCTCACAAACCGCTCTTAGTTTAGGCCCTGCAAGCTCCGCCGCTTCTGGTCTCATAAGTCCACAATTTTCAAGACCGCCTGAACTACATCCTGCTGTTAGTACTAAAATATCTTTTGCAATTAGCTCTTTTGTAAGTTCAACTGACAATACGTCGTGGCCTCCTGACATCAAGTTTGAACATCCGAGAACTCCTGCAAGTCCTTTGATTTGACCTGATGCGATAAGCTCTATAAGAGGTGCCCAAGAACCGCCAAGGAACGCTTTAAGTGAAGTTTCACTAATTCCTGTAAGCGTGTTATCGTTACCGTGCTCAGGAAGTAAATTCATAGGAACATTACCTCTACGAGCTTTGTATGCCTCGATGATTTCGTTTAATATTTTGTCGCTTGCTTCTACTCTTTCTGCGTAAGTAAATTGCATAAGCTCTGCATTTGCTTTTTTTGCAATCGGGTCTATACAGATTTGCTTGATTTTTAATTCATCACAAATAGGTTCGATTCCCGGAAGCGTACAGTTAAATTCAGTCAAAACAGCATCTATTCCGCCTGTCGCAAGTATCGCTTCGCTCGTGAAATTGTTACCTGCGTGACCATCATATACGTCTGTGTAATGTGCTCCTCTTAGCTGTAAATCCTGCCCAACGCAAGTACATCCAACAAGTTTGAAGCCTTTCGCACCTGCCGCCTGTGCCTTTTTAACCATATCATCATCAGTCATGCGGTCTTGCAAATACGCAAATCTCGCGTGCTGATGTCCTGTAATCATTACATTGATATAATCTGTGTCGATTACTCTAAGTCCAACAGGTGCCATACGAATTTCCGGCTCGCCTAAAATTACATCGTTCAAAAGATTTGTAAGCGTAAGCCCAAACAATCCTGTGGAAATTCCAAGACGTAAGCAGTGAAGCAACATGTTTACAGGGTCGGAATTAAGATTTGTAGATGTTTTTACAACTCCATCAAAGACTTCCGACTTTGCTCCGCCAGGTAAAATACCAAGCTCTTGCCAAAGTTTGTAACGTGGTTCATAAGCTAATTTTTCCGTTAAGCTCATCTTTTCAAAAACAGGCTTGTATAAGTCTGCAAGTACCGCATCTGCTACTGCTACCGCTTTTTCGTACTCGTCTGCTCCGCCAACTCCTAACTTTTCGCAAAGTTTATCAAGTGCATTGAGCCCTCTAAGTTTTCCTTTTGCAAGAGCAGTATCCTTAAGCACTCTCGCTGTATTCTCGATTACATGGATATAGCACCCCGAACCTGCTGCAACTGAGCGTAAAAAATTACGTGCAACCATAGTGTTTGCATCTGCTCCGCAAACCCCTTTAGGTGCCTCAGGTGTAACTCGACACGGGCCATTTGCACATAGACGACAACAAACCCCTTGTAATCCAAATCCGCATTTTAGCTCCTGTGATTCTACTCTATGAAATGCGGTTTCCATAGGTAAATCTCCGATAAACTGTCCTAATTCTTTGTCTGCACTAGGGCAAACGATACAACTAAACCGTTCAGTCATTTTAATCTCTCCTCCTCAGTTAATGATTTCTTCAATGGATTTTCGCTTTAATTCTTCTTGAAGTGCCTCTTGAATGCGTTTAAGTTCAATATGTACATCACATGGCTCTTCGTCTGGATTTCGCGAACAAACATGACCCTCTCTCAGACACTCGTTGATATACAAGTTGTCGTTTATTGCTGTAACCACATCTAGAAGTGTGCAGTCTCTCAAAGACGCAATTAATTCGTAACCGCCGTTACGGCCTCTCCTGCTTTTTACAAAACCGCTATTTTCCAGCTTTTTTAAAATTTTATACGCATACTTGTATGGAACATGCTCCATTTCGCAAATTTCTTCGACCGTCTTCATACCTTCGTTTGACAATACACGAATTATTCTAATTCCGTAATCACATTCTCTCGTCAATAACATTTTTCAAGCCTCCATTTCCATTCTTATGATTGCATTATAAAATACTTGACCAAAATAGTCAAGTATTGTTATTGTTTTATGTTGTTTATTTTTCTTGCCTTAATTGTCTAATTTTTCTTGCTTTGTTTCCCCTAATCTTCCTTGCCCCAATAAAATCTGCCTGCAGCATCTTCTTTTAGCTCAATTTCTTCTTCATATTCAAACAAGTCCTCAACAGTAGTGTTGAAAATTTTCGCAATATCCATCGCAAGTTTGAGTGATGGATTGTATTTTCCATTTTCAAGATGAACTATAGTTTCTCGCCTCACAGAAACCAGCTCCGCAAGTTCGTTTTGCGTAAGCCCTTTTTGTTCACGCTTTTCTTTTATCTTTGTCCTTAGTATAGCCATTTGAATACCTCTATGTCACCTTTTTTCTCAAGGATTAAGAATATAACGCCTCTGAAAATCTGGGAGGCAAGTATACAAATAAGAATAACAAAGCCAGCAACACTCCAAGATATATCCACTCGTGAAAAGTCAGAAACAACAAGCGGAAAGAAGATTACAACAAGAATACTAACGACGTAAGTCATTCTTAGACAAATGGAATCCGCACGCTTCAAATTTATCACTGCTAATTCATCAGATACGTCTTTTCTTTTGTTATAATAAGCACAAAAAACACAAAAGATTACAACAAATGAATAAATGGATATTCGGGCTGCAAGAGGAAGCTCACTTTCTCTATTCCAATAAACTAGCAACATTACTATAGTAAATACGATATTTAACAACATTCCAAAACGTAAACTAAATTTCTTCATAATTCAAACACCTCCACCAGTGTGATATATTTCTAACTTGTGTTATAAATATATCACATCACAATTCCGACGTCAAGCATAAAAGTGAATTATTTCTAACTTTTTGTTATTTAATTAAAATCCTTAATTCTCGTATAGGGTCGTCAATCCGATTGAATTTATGAATAAATATATCTGTTTCAATTGCAATAAAAGAGTCTTTGCCTTTTAATTGCTCACTAAAAATTTGCGAAACTTGCTCTAGCTGACTTTCTTCACCTCTAACACAAAGATAATTTCCTGCTGGAATTGTTAATATTTCATGCTCTACTTCAGTCACCACATGTTCTGGAAGCTCTGCAAACATATAGTACTTTGTTTCTTTAGGTGAAGATTGACACAAAAATCCGTATTCAAGCAGCTCACTATAAAGCCACTCTCCGTAGTTGTCTTCATAATAATATAAATTTTGCGATGCCTTAATAACTTCAAAAGGCTCTGCATTTGTAAATTTTTTGTTCCATGGCGTAACACAAAAATACTTCTCTGGCATTTCTCGAAAATATATCTGCCCAAGTTCAAGAGGATATTTTTCGGCTGAGGTAACTTTTTCCTCTATTGCATTTAAGAAGCTTATCCCCTTTTGGAGAGATTCCATCTTCTTGTTCGCAATCTCTTTTCCATACGCAAACAGTCCGTGATAATCCGCTTTCTTGTCCTTATCGATAAATTTTGTAAGATCTTTTAGTGGAATTCCTAATTCTATGCACAGCTTAATTAGCTCAACGAGATACGTCTGCCCAAAAGAATAATATCTATATTTGGTGTCAGGGTCAATATAAGCTGGTTCAAGAAGCTTCATCTCCTCATAATATCTAAGAGAATCCGTAGAAGCGTTAGTGTAATTTGCCATTTCACCAATGCTCAAAAAATTATTTTTCCTTGCCATAAAAAACCCCCTTGACTTTGGTATCGTACCAAACTTTATAATTAAATATATCATACGAAAAATTAACTGTCAAAAAAAATTACTAATGCATGCAAACCATTTAATCAATCGGGTTCGGATAAGTAATGATTGCTACGCAATCATACTATTATAAGTTCCGAAGCGATTTCTAAACGGTCAGCATGCAATATAAAAAATTAACTAAGACAGAGAAATTTTCGCGAAGATTGGGTTCTAAAGGTAAATTTCGTACCGCAACGTACTTTGATGTGTACGTGAGGACACGGAATTTGACTTTACGGTTCCAATATGCGTGAAAATAGCCTGTCTAAACGTGGAGGATTTATGAAAGTATTAGTATTAGGCGTCGGCGCCCAAGGCACAACAGTAGCTCTTAGACTTGCCGATGAGCCTAAAGTTACGGAAATTATATGTGCAGATTATGACGAAAAAGCAGTCGCTAATCTTGTTACACAGCTAAAAAAAGCTCGTGGTGTGAAAGTTGATGCCACTAAAGTTTCGGATATCATCAAGGCTGGTGAGGGCGTTGACCTTGTTGTAAACGCACTGCCACTTGATTTTAGCAAGCAAGCACTTGATGCTGCTCTTGCACTTAAAGCTCATTATCAGGATTTTGCTGCAGGAATCAACATTGTTGAAGAAACAGAGGATGACACTTCAAAATCTGGTTGGATTCGTGGCATAAGATTTATGTACGAAGAATACGGAAAACGTTTTGCCGAAATTGGCAGGACTGCAGTAATCGGAACAGGAGCTGGTCCTGGACTTATCTGTGTTGTTGCACGTCGAGCAGTTCGTGAACTTGACAGTTGTGACACTATCAACATGCTCGTTTATGAAGGTGGCGAAGCTAAGCGTTTCTTACCTTTCTGGTGGTCGCCTGAGGTGGCACTTGGCGATATGAGCGAAACGGGTGTTGCTTTTATTGATGGCGAAATCGTCGAAACCGAAGGCTTTGGCTTACCTGTAACAAGACGCTGGCCAGAAATGAACGGTAAAGAAGTTGTCATGGTGGAACATGCACACGATGAGCCTGTTTATATGGGAATTAATTCCGAAAAATTCTTCAAAGGTGCTAAAAATATTTACTTTAAGTATGGCGGTGTAGGCGTGAATTTCGCAAGACCACTTTTTAGAGCTGGGCTTCTATCTCATGAAGAAGTGGAAATTGACGGGCAAAAGATTGTTCCTTTTGATATAATCTTGCATCATCTTCCACCTGCTCCAAAGTATCATGATGAAATAAAAGAAATTCTTGACGAAGGACTTCTAACTGACGAAGGAGCTTTTGTAGTTGAAGCTTTTGGCATGAAGGACGGTAAAAAAGTTATGGTTGATGCACACGTTGGTGCTCCTGGCATCGTAGAAGCTTTTGAACGTTCAGGGCTTACAGCAGAAATGTACCAAACAGGTCAGTGCGGATTCCTTTTCACAAAGATGTTCCTCGAAGATAAATATACGCAAAAAGGATTGATCTCAACCGACATGCTTACTGATGAGCAAGTTGACTATTATCTTGATTGTGCAGCGAAGCTTGATATTACGCTGAGCATAGAAATTAAGGATGATAACTAGAGAATTTCACTTGACGTAGGCATAGCTTTACAGGGATAATTAAGGGGTAATAAATATATATAAAGTAGATTTTGTGAGTTTCTTAACATGTGAGAAACTCACAAGTTTAATTTTGATGTGGTTTTTGGCATGAGCAGAGAAAATGTAATGAAAAATTTCATAAGGTATGTCGGCTTCAATATCTTGGCACAGATTGCTTTTGGCATATTTCTGTTCGTTGATTATTGGTTTATTTCGCTTGCAATGGGGGCTGATGGTCTTGCTGCTTTAAGTTTTGCAATTCCTGTATTTAGCTTGATTTCGGGAGTCGGACTTATCTTAGGCGTAGGTGGTGGTGCAAAATACGCCGAACTGCGTGCAAGTGGTGATGATGTACAAGCAAATGCTTTTTTTACACTAGTCATAGTAATAGGCGGTATTGCACTTATACCTTTTATCGTGCTTGGTCTGTTTTTTTCAACGCAAATAAGCATATTGCTCGGTGCTGAAGGGCATATTTTGCCTATGACAGTCAGTTATGTAAGGCTTTGTTTGATTCTTTCACCTGGATTGATTCTTTATCTGATTTTTGAAAGCTTTGTGCGTAATGACGATGCCCCTCGAGTTGCGATGATTGCTTCTGTTATTTACAGCATAATGAACATTATATGGGATTATATCTTTATACTAGTCCTCGATATGGGAATGTTTGGTGCGGCTCTTGCCACTTCGGTAGCCTCATTTTTCGGACTTGGATACCTGTTAATTCACTGGTGGCGAGGAAAAGCATCTTTTAAAATCATTAGAGATGTTACCAAAAGAATTAAAAAGACCATAAAAGTCTGTGCTATAGGTGCTCCACCATTTGTCGGCGAGCTTCTGTATGGATTTGTTCTTCTAGCTTACAATCTAGTTCTATTTAATCTGATAGGAAATATCGGCGTTGCTGCTTTTGGAATTGTATCAAGTCTAGGGTTTGTTGCACAAAACTTATTTATCGGTCTTGGGCAAGGAATACAACCAATGGCAAGTCACTATTTTGGAAAAAAAGATCAGCGAAACTTAAATAAAGTTCTAAGATATTCAATTGTAACTTCAATCGGCATAGCTGTTTTGGCAGTATCTATAGTATTTTTGTTCACAAATGCCATTACATCAATCTTAAACTCTGAACAAGATGCACTATTGTCAGAACTTGCAAATCAAGGAGCACTTCTGTACTTCCCAGCATTTTTATTCTTCGGGATTACGATTGTAGCTATAGCTTTCCTAAGCGTAACAGTTTCTCAAAGAATTGCACTTGTAATGTCCGTTCTTCAAGGCGGTGCACTGCTTATTCCACTTATGATAGGCATGGCGTATCTGTTTAATGTTGTGGGAGCGTGGCTTGCATATCCAGTTTCAGAATTTATACTAGTAATACTTAGTGTGATTTTCATCGTTTCTAATAACAGGCAAATTAAGGAATATTTCAAAAATGGCTAATTACATTTATTAAAAAAAGACTAAATACATTTATTAACATTGGAACACACTTCGTGGCTGTGATATAATTGCTGTAAAAGCATTGGCTACCAAAAAGTGATTTTTTTGATATGTAAAGAAAGGTATGGGGATATGAAAACAGATAGAAAAGCAAAAAAACTAATCGCCCTTATTTTAATCCTTATCTTAGTAATGGGAACGGTTACGCCTGTAACCGCTCAGTCAAATCAACCCGCCTCAAATGCTACAAACATTCATACTGCCAGTGCATGGGCTCGCGATAATATCTCGCAAGCTTTTGAGCTAGGCTTAGTTCCTCAAAATCTTATGCGAAATTACACCGCAAATATTACTCGTGCCGAGTTTGCTGCTCTTGCTGTTGCTTTTTATGAATCCACTCCAGAGAGAGTAATCACAGCTCGTGCACAGTTTAATGATACTAACGATATAAATGTACAAAAAATGGGTGGACTTGAAGTCGTCGATGGTGTTGGAGGTGGTAACTTTGCACCAAACAGAACTATCACACGCCAAGAAGCGGCGGTTATGCTTGCAAGACTTGCTTATGCAGTCGGAGAACCTCTGCCACCTGCCGAGTCAACATTTTACGATAATGACCGTCTTGCACCATGGGCGATAGATGCTGTTGGCAGAGTGCAAGCAGCAGGCATCATGGGCGGTATTGGTAATAATACTTTCCACCCAAATGGAACGTATACTCGTGAACAATCCATCGCAACGATGCTACGCTTACTCGTGCCAGAAGAACGCATAACAGCAAGACCAAATGCTAGGAATATTCAAAGACCTATGGTCGCACTGACTTTTGATGACGGACCTTCTGCACATACAGGACGTATTCTTGATGTTTTGGAACGTCACGATGCTAGGGCAACGTTTTTTGTTATTGGTCGTAGACTTAGAGCTAGGCCAGAGGTCGCTTTGCGTGCACACCAGTCAGGTCACGAAGTTGCTAATCATTTATATCATCATCAATCTATGACTGCACTAGACAATGCAGGTATTATCCGTGATCTTAGAGCAGGAAGTGAAGCTATTATTGCGATAACAGGCGAATCTCCTCCTATAATGCGCCCGCCAGGTGGAGCATTCAATGACCGAGTTTCTCGAGTTGTTGGAGCAGAAGGCTACGCTCTTATAATGTGGTCTATTGATACCAATGATTGGCGTGACCGAAACGCAAACACTGTATACCAGCGTATAATGTCTAATGTTAGAGATGGAGATATCATACTCCTTCACGATACACACGGAACAACTGCTGCTGCAATGGAGCGTGTCATACCTAGCCTAATTCAGCGAGGATTTACTCTAGTGACTGTTTCCGAACTACTGTATTATACATACGGAGAGATACAATCAGGACGTGTATATTACCATGCTAGGTGATAGTTTACAAAGTTTCATAAAATAAAACAAAAGCCTAGAAGTGCGAGTATGCATGTTCTAGGCTTTTCATTTCTTTTTTTGTTTTATTTCGTATATAGTTACGGCCACAAGCAAAACTACTAATATCGCAACTACAATATAATGCACCGTTAAAATCTCATCTCGCCAGTCATGATATCGTATATATATGTGAAGCAACATAAACACCAAAGATATCGTCAATATCAATTTTATTAATACAAAAGCTCCGTTGTATTCTTCACCTTCTTGTTTTTGATTTTCCTTTTTTTCTAATTGTGTATTATCTTGTTTGGGTTTTTCTTCCTCATCGTCTTTGTTTTCTTCTGATTGTTCGCTATTTATTTCTTTCCTAAGTGCTTTTATTTTCTGTTTCTGCTTTCCTTCGTATATAATTACTGCCACAAGCAAAACTACTAATATCGCAACTCCAATATAATGCACCGTTAAAATTTCACTACGGAACCAACTGTGTAATCTATACATATGAAGCACCAACATCGCCAAAAATATCGTCAATGTTAATTTTGTTACTACCAAAGCTCCATTGTATTCTTCCTCTGATTGCGTATTGTCTTGTTTGGATTTTTCTTCTCCATCTTGTGGTTTCTTTGGAGCGCCAAGTCCTGCGTCTCCTCTCTCTGAGATCTGAATCGCCTTCAAAATGAAAAATACTAAACCAGCTCCGATGAGATTTATGATCAGATGCCCTCCATGTCCTCCGTGATTACACGAGCTAAGAACAAGGATTATGACCAGAATCGTCAATACTATTTTTGTTACAGCCATAACTACATGCTTTATCATGTTCCATGCTCTCCTATATCGCTACTGCTAGATATAATCCGAAATGTAAGGCTTACATTCAATTATCGCATTGTCTATCATTCTGATGGTCTCATCGCTTGCTGTTATTCTCTCTATTCTTGCAAGTTCAGAAGCTCTTTTATAACCAAGAAGGAGTGTGGTTAAAGTTCCGATGGTTAGTGTGACTTTATACTTTGACTGTTTGTTTATAAATTCCCCTTTTCCGTTGTTTATGAGGATTGTAAAACTGCGATTGTTCCATTCTAGGACTGAATCCTGAACGTCAAAAGTAATTGCAACGCCCTCGATATCGTCTTCAAATCTGTACTCTGCCATAAACGCCTCAAAGTCAATAATACGACCCATGATATAAGGGCGAATCGTTTCTTTTATGTCACTATCTTGAAAATTAAAAGCAATTGGTTCGCTGTAGTAATTATTCCCATGCACCGCATCAATCATAGAATCATGTGCTCCAATATATTTTAGCAAACCTTTTTGAGCTTCGTTATTAAGATGAATCATTTCCTTAATGTGAAGAATATCATCTTCGATGAGATAAACCATGTACCCCATCGGAACGTCATCCGCATTGTAATATATCGCTACAGTCGTATCGTCTTCATCCCAACGCCAGTACTCTTCCCAAGCAAGTTCATTTCTAAAAAGGCAACCATGAGTTCGCATTGCAAACTTTGCGTGCAAGTTAAACAAATCGTCGCTGTCATCGGCTACACGTCTAACGTATCCTTCTACTTCGATATCCTTTTGGAGTTGACTATCTTTTATCTTGTAAGTCATCTTGTCTGAGATTATTTCCCAGCCAAGATGACGATAAAGCGGTATCGAATACGGATAAAGAAGTGCAAGCGTTTGCCCTGATTCTTTCATATGATTTAGGCTCTGCTTCATAAGTTTTGACATTAAGCCCATCCCAATATATTCTGGGTAGGTTGCAACACTTGTAATAAAGCCTATCGGATAGATTGCAGCATGAATGTTCATTTTGACTGGATATACTGCAAATTGTGACACTAAATTATTTCTGTCAAAGCACCCTAGGACGTGTGCATTTTCAAGCACAGGAAATTTCGATTGACGAATGTCATCGTTTTCCCAACCGCTTTCGAGAAGTGTCTTTTCTGTAATTTGAAAAGCATACCTCAAAAGTTCGTTGTATTCGTTGGCGTCTTCTGGCGTCAGTTTCCTGACTTCAATATCCATAGTATCCATATTTTTTCCCTCAATTATCTAATCCCTTTTATATTCCTATTTCTTGATTTTCTTAACAAAATCAGCAATTATATCATCCATAGTCGGATATCCGATTTCTTGTAAGCTGTATCCTACTCTAGTGTATGGTTTTTTGATGTCAACAACTCTGCCAAGGTCTATCGGCGTTGCTATTACTACAGCATCACAGTCAGTGCGTGCAATCGTTTCGCTGAGGTCACGTCTTTGTTCTTCGCTGTAACCCATAGCAGGAAGTACGCTACCTATGTTTGGATAAGTTTCGTATGTTTCTGCTAATTTACCTACTGCATACTCTCTCGGGTCAACTATTTCTGCCGCTCCATAACGCTGTGCTGCAACAACTCCCGCCCCTATCTTCATCTCACCGTGAGTAAGCGTTGGACCATCTTCTACAACTAGAACTCTTTTTCCTTTGATGACTTCTGGCTTATCTACGCTTATAGCAGAAGCTGCATCTACAACTATCGCTTTTGGGTTTACGTCTTGAATATTTTTTCTAACAGTTTGAATGTTTTCATAATCTGCACTGTCTATCTTGTTCATTACTACAACATCTGCAATTTGCAATGTAACTTCACCTGGATAGTACGAAAGCTCATGCCCTGGTCTATGCGGGTCTACTACAGTTACCATCAAGTCTGGCACATAAAACGCGAAGTCGTCGTTTCCGCCATCCCACAAAATAACATCACAACC
>Ga0123355_10009263_pt1 | contig 14949 bp, 7 predicted proteins | sample TergutEmb28metaG_3_FD_89872 | JGI IMG/M metagenome (GOLD analysis project Ga0123355, IMG submission 89872) | Embiratermes neotenicus P1 segment gut microbial communities from Petit-Saut dam, French Guiana - Emb289 P1 | ecosystem: Host-associated > Arthropoda: Insects > Digestive system > Gut ...
AACTCAACGAATTAGTCGCAAGCTCCTGAGGATGGATGTATTAACATCCGAAACATGTTGAGCACTGAATAAAGTAATAATAAAACAAGTGGCATCAAGTTTGTCTCTTTTTACTCAACTATTTATTTGTGGGTCTTATGGAGGGAACTGTATCAGCACTTTGTGCTGCTTCGTGTTCTCAGGTAAGAAAGTTTTATACGTTTGTAATCCTACTGATTTTCTTCGTTTAACTACAAAACATGCTCTCTTCGTCTGAAGAAAAATTATGTATCTTGCAAGTATAACTAACTCGATAGGGCAGAGTCCTTGAGAAACAAACAGGTCCTCAGGTAGTCAAGAAATACCACGCATGTTATGGAAGCTAAATGTTAATTACCTTATTCACAACAGCCGACCACCTGTTCCTATACTGAGCCAGATAAATCCAGTCCATACCCCCATCCTACTTCTTGAAAATCCGTTTTAATATTGTCCTTCCATTTACGTATGCATCTTTCAAGTAGTCTCTTTCTCTCAGGTCTTCCCACCAAATTTTGTATTATATATATAATATATGTATATGTACACATATATGAACAAAAAATAGCGCGTACATATGTAATCTAGGAGTATATACATAATTTTGCATGTGCGTATAATAATTTCTTACTTGTATGACACCCAAATGTCATTACAGTGATTACATAAGCCAGCCCCTACCTAGCTTATCGGTACTTCAAAGTTATTTGCATCTTTAAGTGCACGTATTTTATTAGACTCTGAACCCCTTAAAATCCCACAGCAGGTTTCAATTTCAATTTCAATTTCAAGGGCTTCCTATTTTTTCTCACATTTCTTTTGTGTGTTTCATGTGACTCCCGCAACAGAACGGCACTCCGTAAACAGGATTAACGGACCCTACATTATTATCGAGAGGCATTCCGTTCTCTATAAATGAGAAATGGAATGATATATAATTTAGATTAAGTAGAGTTTTCAGAATTTTGAATGTCCATTTATGCCTAGGTTACGGAACGGTTTTTTTCTGTAATTTTCCTGCCACAGTACCTGTACATTTCTTTCCATTAATCTGTTACACGTGTCGCCAACTTCTTTTCTTCTTCTTCTTCTTCTTCTTCTTCTCCTCCTCCTCCTCCTCCTCCTCCTCCTTCTCCTCCTTCTTTGTTTCATATGCCCCACATTTTAAGATTATCACAAATTTGCTTCGGTATTACTATTCACGTTTCGTGCATTAAAGATTTAATAACGTTTTTTTGGCGATACGAAAATGTAACATTTTGGTTTGAAATAAATTACTGAAATTTATCACCTCACCTGGTATGGCGTCTTCATCTTCAATTCCTACTGCAAGTTGGCACGCACTGAGCGCTGCAACAATGGCCAGAAACAATTGCATGTTTCCTTGCCTCTTGTCCGTACTCTTGAATGCTGATGATGTATCCTGTTCTTGTTTATATATACTTCCACGTATTCCCGGTCCGCGTGGCTATCTCCCTTGCTAGAAGGAAGGAGACAAGAAAAGAGGCGTGGAAAGTAAGACCAGTATCTTCCAAGTGGAACTGTTTGGAAAGATGGACAGTCAAAAGAAAAGAGCTTACAGTCACGTATTTCTTGTACGATTGGACATGGTACAACCTAAACATAATGGTTACATAATTTCTTATGTTTTATTGATCGTTATGGCAGTACTATAGCAAGACGTCACCGTCTTCTTCGTATTTACGGCACAGGTACCTATATTTTATTTCTTCTAACATATCATTTTTCCACTATACATTGTCAAATGTTTAAACCTCTCTGTTCGAAATTTATGCTCGTCTAATTTCACATGCGGGATCGTTAAAGTATCATTATTTACACCGTATTGAGAGACGCTGTCAGTAATCATGATCATATCACATCAAAAGCTAGGAAAATACTTGAAAAATAATTTCAAAAGATGTGGAAGGAAGAGGCTGCAGACCTTGTTTTGGTAAGTCCATTGCCCACGAGGCACGAGGAAAAACGCCAAATATTTCGGATAGATTAAAAAAGTTAGGGTCCTCCGTAAACGAAGTAAGAATGCCTCCCTCATTAAGCACGCTGTTCAGTAAATTTTAAAGAATCTATTTGTGTATTAATCCGTGGAGATATCTTCTAAACTGGCCTTCAGATTTTGGTAATTAAAACCTGAAATATGTTAAACGTAGTTCTTAAAATCACCGGGATAAACCAAAGATTTTCATTAAGATTATTAGGTGTCTAAGCCCTTCCAATGTTTTAGGCGGGCATAATGTCCTTTTGCGTAGGCTTCACAGCATAAGATAGGACCAAAAACCAAAGAGGACATAGATAAGTCTTTCACAAACCTTTGCAGTCGAAATGCCCTTTTGTCTGATTGCAACGGACTCACTGCTTGGTCTTAGAATGAAATTTTAATAAAATTCTAACCTCTTCAGTGACTGCTTAAATTACGCCTGCAACTGCGTGTTATTTTGCCCTGTAAAAGGATAAGACTACTCGAGACTTGAAGTTCTCACAGCGATTTTCCCCACGACACAGCCTTAACATCCCAGAAGACACCAGTCTTCACGACAAGCATAAAAACTTATCGTTTTAACTGAAGTTTGGTTGTTCCATGCACAGGAAAAATCTACAAAAGAAAGTTTTCAATATATTTTTCAGGCCATTTCGACATGTGGTTACTAGTACGTGAAGTACATCTCACATACCTGTTGGAGGTATGGTACCCCAGGGTTCAAAACTGTGTTCCAGGAGTTTTTTCCCCAAGTGGCGATAAACATTCCAGACGAACTGTACCCTTGAGGCATTATTTTGCAGTCGTGAGCTTAAGCTTCTTTATTTCTTGGCAATTACATGGGTGTTGGAAGAGAGGGGAATTCCAGGCAGCGGAACATCTTATTCAACTTGCTGAGGCACTGCGTGATCACAACGTATCATTTTAAGTAACCTTGAACTCTCTCGTTACAATTCTCATTCAAGTCGCCCAACAAGCATAGATGGAAGATCGTTATCATCCTGTGGGGAAGTTCCATAATAATTTGCATATACAATTGCTAACAATATTCACAAAAATTAAAAGACAGATAACTACATCGTGTTCTTTGAAATTACGAATTCTCATTGGGTTTGATATTCATTTGTTACATACAAAATAAATATAAGAAATGTAGCAGACACAGAAATTGAAACTACAAATAAATGTATTTTGGCAGGTCTTTCTGGCCTATACATAACAATTCATACAGGTTCACTGTAGGTCCAGTGTCTGTCACCCACATATCATATCTGTCTTCAAGCTCAATACACACATTTGTATATACGGTGGGTGTAACAGTAGCCACAGAGCTCTTTCCCTATCAGAAAGGGTCGTAAAATTAACGGGCAGCGGTTAAAAGTGAAGAGCGTTACTTCAAAATTTCATCCTATAACCTACCTGAATAATTTATCTCAGTAATTAACCAACTTAATGCACAACATTTGTTTTTTACAATAAGTTTATTTCATGCCTCTACGTGTTTCGAGCACATGTGCTCATCATCAGGAAGTCAAAATTGCATTACACAGCCTCTGGTATCATCACACCTATACGTGTGATGATACCAGAGGCTGTGTAATGCAATTTTGACCTCCTGATGATGAGCACATGTGCTCGAAACACGTAGAGGCATGAAATAAACTTATTATAAAACAAAAATGTTGTGCATTAAGTTGGTTAATTACTGATATGTATATAAATATATATATATATATATATATATATATATACTGAGATGTAAGGTCAGCAAAACGTCAAAACCACCAGAATAATTTCAATTCTCTTCCCTTTGTTTTCCCCCCACAAGTAGTATTACGGTCAGATATTTTATGTTTCCTGTCTTCACGTTCTATTTTTTACGCTAATAAAATAACGGTTTACTGGCTGATATCATGTCTTAGAATTGCGTCGCGCCTGCTGTGCAGTAGGTAACAAGAATATAGTGTTCACAGCATGAAATCATCACCTGTTTTCACTGCCGATATCTAGTAGCTATAGAACTTTAATTTCAGCCTTCCCGCCTTCAAAATTTAATGCTCAGGCCCACAGGAAACGCTCATTTTCGAAACTCCGTTGTTGAGATAAATAAGAAACGGTATGTATTTTATCGTCAATTCCATAAATAACATCCGACGAAAGGAACATATATTGTAATGTACAATTTTATATTCGCAGAGCACAACCAACAAGATGCAACGTTTTTCAATTTATTTATTTCTGTAAGACGCTCTACATTTTTTAGACGGTTTTTCCGTCCATCATCAGGAGCTCAAAACTGCATATACAGTGTCAGGTATTTGTCAGACCGATACTGCTGTCACCCTAGCCAGGCTAGCAGCAGGTAGCAGTATTGGTCTGACAAATAACTGACGCTGTATGTGCAGTTTTGAGCTCCTGATGATGGGACGGAAAAACCGTCTGAAACATGTAGAGCGTCTTACAGAAATAAATAAATTGAGAAAAGTCGCATCTTGTTGGTTGTGCTCTGCGAATATATTAGCGATGCACGGACCTATGAATGTACAATACGATTTTATATTTAAAACGTGACGGATCGAAAGATTTTGGAGGAATAATATTTGAAATATAGATTTGTATATTGAAATATTTGTGTATTTGGATGGATAGTATTTATAGAAAAGTCATACGTATGTCACTAAACAATAATTCGCTTAGCCATAGTCTAAAGTAAAGTGACTAAATGCTGGATTTCAAACAAACCGAAAGCAGCTGCCTTGGGACTACTGCTGCGCATTGTCACACAATTTTCTGGACGGACTGCAGAAACCCAGAAAGTACCTAAATCACTGCAGTTGGCCTCAGCTGGTGTTCGAAACCACAAAGCCTATAATCAGCAGCAAGAGTGCCATACACCAACCCGCGATGTTTGACGTCAATGTGCTTTTATTCTGAAGTCAAACGCCCTCTCAACGTGACGTGTACCTATCTCTTACCTCTGCAATTTTTCTTTTCTCCTATTTGTTTCTGTAGGCTTTTTGCTTCGGTATCGCTGATTGCGGGAGACTACATTCTCCTACACACCCACACTCCGTCCGAACCCTGCAAAGCCTAGGAGCAACTGTAGGTAACACCGGACCTATCGTTGAAGGAATTTGCATTTCGCCCAGAAAGTATATTTGTGTGCTGCATATACGTTCTACAAAAGACAGCAATTTTTCCCCTAAACAAAGTAATTGATTGACCTTTTGAATTTATTATATGTGAGGCAGGAAATAAATCTTTACGAAATATAATTTAGATAAAGTTTATTCTTTAAAGGTTAATAGTGGGTAACAAGCTACGGCTTTCGACATATTGGAACCAAATGCATTCTAATATCAATTTAAGTTCGGCTAACTGCCTATGTATAAAAAGCTGAGTAACACTGCCTGTACGGGTATTTACTGTCAAAACGTAAAACTACCTCTCATCTCGAAGGTCCACTTACATTGAGAATGGAATGAAAGAATGAATAGTTAGCCATCTGCCCTCACGGTGAGTTGAATAATATACCGTATCCTATTACGGACATTCTATGTCTTCTTTCGTTCAAATGTAAGGCTAAGCCAATTCCTACAGATAATTTCCATTCTTTTTCTCAATAATTCATTTCTATTAAAAGTTGGAAGTAACCACTAAAGAACAAACTAGCTCCATGGCACCCAATTTTTCTTGAGAAGCTCTAAATTTCTTCAGCTAGTCAATAAAATTTTTCGCAATTTTTGGGAATTGAAGGTTCATTGCCGTCTTCACGACAGACTTCTTATTGACCTTTTCATTGGCCACATGAGCCGATCTCAGAGGTGTGCGTTCGGAGGAGTGGGTATGCTGCCGCTATATTGCTGGGATTGCGGGTTCGAATCCCGCCGGAGCATGGATGCCTGTCCTTTTGCCTGTTGTGTGTTGTCAGGTAGAGATCTCTGCGATGGGCCGATCACCTTTCAAGAGAAGTCCTACCGAGTGTGGTGTGTCTGAGAGTGACCTTGAAGCCTCGATAACAAGGCGGTCATGGCCCACTAGAAGGTGTCACGGCATAAAAAATAGCTAGACAAATCCAGTCCACGTCCTTACTTCGTATTTCTTTAAACCCCATTTTAAAATTATTTTCCCGTCTCGTCTTATTTATTCCAAGTGGACTCTTCCCTACAGGTTTTCCATCAAAATGATGTATACATTCGTTTTTATACATGCTACATGTCCATACCATCTGATCCACATGTTTCGAATAAAGGATATTATCCACATATGCCGGACGATAACTGTAACTTATTGAATTAGCAGTCAAGGACATTGGACAAGGGATGGGCCTATAGCGTAGGTGTTGGGCGAGGGGCTAACGAATGCTCAGAGTAAGTTATGAATATGCTACAACATGTTACGTAACGCCTGCGAATTGGAAGACTTATGCTGATCAGTCCAAGCGATGGAACTTGGAGACATCACATGACATAAGCTAAGACTGCCATTTGCCCACATTCCTCTCAACACATCATTCACTGCCACACGCCTCGTTCAACAAAACGCAACTCACGGAACTGAGAATGAGTCTTTATACACAATAAAAAAACAAGATATTTGACCTTGAAACAAAAGAAAGAAGAAGCTACACGAAGAATTTCGCCTGCAGAAATATATAGCGATACCTTGCTCATTAAACAGCAACACCTTTTCTTACAAGGAATTACGTAACATGCAGTGACAGATAACCTAACAGTCCCTTACATTTCTTCATGAATATTACCTTGGAATAACCCTGTAGCCTTGATATGTCGCCATTCGTAAAAAATGCAAGATTTTTCAGTGCCAGCATCTTCATGTTTATGTAGAAAGGCTGCGAACGTAGCACAAACATTAGTTGCCTAGCTACCGAAAGTAGGCAAGGAATTTAAGCGGCCACGGAATGCAGCTTAATCTTGGGACAGGGATTCCACAGACCGCAACTTCGAGAGGAGATTTCTACAGTTAATCCGGTTTATGACATTAAAGAGGAAGGTGCAAATGGGCTACTTGATTACGGCGCACCACTCTTTGTTAAATACAATTTGAATATTTGTAAAATGTAAGACCAAAAACAGTGTAAAAATTCAAGCGCTGTGGATTTCTAATTACCGGCACATTACGCGACCAAGAGAGCGAAGGGCAAAACGGCAGCCCTTGTTGTGGTGTCGCGCCTCATCTTTTCCACATAGAAAACGGCTCATGAGGAACCCGGGTCAAATGACGTCAGTAGAAGTATTTCAAAAGGGTACTACCTGTCAAAATTGGGATATTCGTTTTCAAGATGGGAACGGACGATCCAAAATCCCATTCAGAATCTAAAACTCACGACAGCACAGCCTACAGTTTCAAGTGATGCCTGAGTTGGGGCGATGGCAGAGCGAAACACTTTTACTGCGGTGGTTCACACCAGTTCTTGTCATTGTTACGGCTGTTGCACTCAAGGTCACTATTAAAAGATCTTCATCAGGGCATGGGATAACTTGGGAGGGGGGGGGGACAAATCGGGCAAATATGCCCCCCTATTTTTTTTCTACCTAAGAAATGTTATTTTGGCTACCGAGTTGAAGAGGGTTAAACAAAAAATTGGGTGAAAGTGGGGGGAAAGGGGTGTATGTATATTAAGGACTGGTTCAAAGTAATTCTCTCCATCTTGCTAACTTCACTCTTTCATTAAGGTTCCTAAATTTGTTTGTTTTGGTGCGACAGCCCACAGTGGGCCAGGGCCTCCTCATTCACGAGGTTTCTAGATCACACACAACAACGCATCACAGTCGGTACGACTCATCTGGACGAGTGATCAGTTCGTCGCAGAAACTTCTGCCTGATAACACAAAACACTCACAACATACAGACATCCATGGCCCCGGTGGGATTCGAACCCACAATCTCAGCAGGCGAGCGGCCTCAGACCTACGTCTTAGACCGCGCGGCCACTGCGACCGGCAAGGTTTATAATGGGTGGGTTTCACCCTTTTTATAGGCCACGAAGTCCCTTAGGGTGAGTAGAGGTATAGCTCTACTCTTTCAAGGACCTCGGCACTAGATGGGGTGGAGGGTCAGCCCCACGCCCCTGCCGCCTCTACCCTCAGGAAAGACCCGGTGCCCATTGTACAGGAGGCTGGGTGGGCCCCAGGGCCGGTCTGGACGGGCGGAAAATCTCGTCCACACCGAAATTCGATCCCGAACCGTCCAGTCCGTAGTCAGTCGTTATACGGACTGAGTTACCCGGCAAGGTTTATAATAACCATCGTCAATTTTCCCTACCGCCACCCCCAATATTTTTAGCTAAGCTACGCCTATGCAGTAGAGTACACATCCACAAATCCAGAAGGATGAAATGCTACATGTAACGGAAAACAGAAATGCATACAGGCTTTTGGTTAGAAACAAAACAAAACAAAACAAAACAAAAAAAAAAAAAGCAACTTCGAAAGATTGAGATGTAGATGGAGAATAATATTAATATTAATCTTAAAGAAGTATCATGGGTGTGTGGGCTGGGTTCATGCGGCTTAGGATAAAAACAATTTATGGGCTTTGTGAATATGGTAATGAACCTTCCTCTTTCGTAAAATGCGGCGAAATTCTGGATTTCATGAAGAAACATTTGCTTCTCAAGAAAAAGTCTATTCCACACAGTTACGCCATAAGACACGCGCCTCTATTATATGTCAGGAAACAATGCTTCATATGGTGAGCCTTGTTGAGAACTTATGATTTAAGTTTCACATCAATTGCCTTAGCACTTATAGTGGAAACGCACGGACTGAATTCGGTTTCGTGCGATAATTTTCAGTGTGCACTGCTACAGCCAATTTTAATCGAAATAAATTTAATATTTGTGTGACCGTGCATCACTGATATAATAATATAGACAACCAACTAGATGCAACAACGACAATTTATTAATGATTTCTATCAGCTCAACACGTTGCGATAATGCACCGGCGGTGCTGCCTGCAGCATCGTCGGTGCATTATACCACAAGCTGTAAACACAGTCCAGCGTTCCTGAGGATGGGCGAAATTATCGCCCGAAACGTGTTGAGCTGATGGAAATAATTAATAAATTGTTATTGCATCTATTTGGTTGTCTATATTATTATTTATTCGAAATGCATTCTTCAGTTTCAAATTACCAGTCCATTTCCCTCCTTGCTTCCAAAGAGCGTGTTACGTGTCAACAGTTCTCCATTGAAAAACACGAATTTCACGAAGCAATGTTTTTTGTCATGATACACTTATTTGGCTGTACCGGGGAGAACCACGAAAAGCCTTATTCAGGACAGTCGGTAACCTGGTCGACAGTCTTATAGAAAATATTACGACTAGGAGTCTGGGACGGAATCGCTAGAAAAATGTGCCCCGTAAGACGATGATAATATACGAGTTTATCGGAGAGAAAAAGGTTGTAACATTTGTGAACTGGATTAATCTCTTTCGAACATAATTGTAATCGCGAAATTTTATAAAACCTGTAATTATTCTTTGGGTTCCTTTCGAGGCAAGAGGAAATTTCATTATTAATGGAAGGACTATGAAACAGTAAGAAAGGGCGCTTCTCCGAACCATGTACTTTATAAGTTGAAAAGACTTTTAAAAATCAGTAAAGTTCAGTATGAGTTTGGTGTCAAGCAGGCTTTAAAGTATACCGGAAACAACAGTCTAAGCCTTCGGTAAGTTCTCGCATTAGAGCTTGCAACTCTTGTAAAGCTCATCCATCAGTTTGATGTATTCTACAATTTAACATGACGTCAGCCGATGTATTTCCCATCTACTAGTGTCACAAAGATGTCTGCCGCAGAAATTCCCCCGGGCAGGTTTAATATGAATCTTCACCCAAGGCCAAACAGAAACACGCTTCTGGCACATTCTTGTTTCTACTTCACGTCCTGTTCGTTAAGACACAAATACCAGGACTTTAGTCCTGTATATTCATTGATACTTACGTGTTGAAGACCACCTCAGTACTTCTCCCGTTTATTCTCTTACTGTTTTAGGGGTCTTTATTATACATTTTCAGTTCTAATGTGGAATTCAATCTGAAACAAACATATTTTGCAGGAGGCGTATGACGTTATGTCTCCAACTGTCATTATACAAGGTGCGGCAGAAAGAACTCCCCTATTTGAGAAGCAAATAAATTCAAGGTCAAAGAATATACGGCAAATATTTTTCTATTTCTGGAACGCACATAGAATGCCGTTTTACATCAATGTGTTTTAAACAAAACATCACTCAATTGGCGGCCTTGAATATTGATAAACTGATGTAACCTCTCTCTGTAGTTGTCCATGAACTTGAGAATCATTTCAGGTGTAATGGCAGCAACTTCCTATCGTATCGCCTCCTTCAGAGCTTCCAAAGTTTTTCCTGTTTGTCTAAAGTTTGATATCCAACGGTAAATCTTTTTCTTTTCAGGAACAGCCTCCCGTCGACCAAGCGCAAAGCGGATGCGAAATGCACGCTGTGTTGCTACCGGCGACCCGCCATTTGTTATAAACTCCTCAACAATAAAGGCTCGATGTTCTCCCAACCATGGTGTACATTGAAAACGGTACTTACACCGCTGTTCGTCGACGCGCTCCCCACCACTGTACGCGCTCCCCACCCGAAGCTATGCCCCTCCCAAATTGGGGTGTTCTTTCTGCCGCATCCTGTAGCTACAGACGGCAATATAGAAAAACGCGGTCTATAACACCACGCTTTGAACGGCACTCGACTTCGCCATGCCATTATTCAAGAGATCTCTGCTTGCTAAGATATGTGTTAACCTCATAATAACATTTATTGGCCAATGAAATTACAAACGGGCAATATAAACTCTTATCAAGTATCTTACAAGACTTCTCCATCAATAAATTGGGCTGTCTGATCTGAACTTATTTGGTAGTATAAAATGTCAAACGCTCCAGGCGTTTGCCAACAGCTGAAGGATTTTTGTTTTCCAGCAATAAAGGTGGAATTTATACTGAGAGTAAAAGTGCTGTTTAAATTAAAATCCGGCATATAAAGGCAAAATGACGTAGTCATTACCATAATTGTTACCTTAAAGGCAGGGAATATGGAAAGGAGGGTGAGGGAAGGAACTTATGGCCTTTCCATACACAAATCAGCATGATATATGGTACAGGATTTTCCTGAACGTTATGTACATGTGGCTAACAGGATGTTGAATTGGAATTCGTGTTTCCCATAATCGTCTCCCTACAAGTGATGGCATCCCACAAAGAGTAGTCTTGGTGTTTCTCACCAAACATTCTTAATATTTTCACATATAATTCTATAAGAAGTGCGAAATTTTTGTCAGCAAAACTGGTTTGAATATTCACAACTTAACTTCTTTCTTTAGGACTTAGTGACGCACATTTTGAATACTCTGTGAGGATAAAAATTAATGCAAGCTATGTAACGGGACGGAGAACCATTAGCCCCAGATTTTGAATTTGTTACAAAATAAGAATTCGGCTGATACCAGCTATCACGAATGTTGTGTTTATTAACAGATGATACCACCTGGTAACTACCCACTCTCGAAACAGCTGCATGTGCAGCAGTGACTGAAGAACTGTGTAAAGCTGTGCAGCAACAAACAACTCAGTAATTCAGTGACGAATAATTATTTCGGCTGGTAGACCACATCACCACATTACGTAAGCGATACTCTCCCTAGTCGATGTACAAGCGTAAATGTTTACAAGTATTCAAATTTTTACAGCAACGTAGTCTTAAAAGAGAGTTAACATATTGCCAAGGCCAAATCTAATAGATACATTTCTTAAGTGGTTTATTGATTAATAATTAATTGATTTTGATGTATGTTTGTTCGTGCATCGTTGTATAAGCGTAGAGAATAAAACCAACTAGATGCTACTGAATGCTATATTACACATAATATGCTCAACATGTTTCGGCCACTTATATGCCCATCATCAGGAGCTCGGGACTATACTTGTGTTATTGCTGCATATGGTGTGTAATGCCTTGGTTGCTGGTGGTCGGCTGTTAGGAGCAGAGCAGCAGGCTATGCGTCCGGGATGAGGGAAATTGTGCGACTCGCACAATTTCCCTCGCACAATTTCCCTCATCCCGGACGCATAACCTGCTGCTCTGCTCCTAACAGCCGACCACCAGCAACTAAGGCATTACACACCATATGCAGCAATAGCACAAGTATAGTCCCGAGCTCCTGATGATGGGCATATAAGTGGCCGAAACATGTTGAGCATATTATGTGTAATAAAGCATTCAGTAGCATCTAGTTGGTTTTCTTCTCTATGCTTAATTAAATGAGTATTTAGACTTGCCCGTTATAATTCCTATGAGACACTCAACGTGCTGATGCAGCTGTGGCAAGATAGTTTAATTAATAACAATTTAAACCCATACACTCCTTTATTATTATTATTTTGCAGTCTGATATTCTCTCCTTTGTTCCAGATTCCACAAGAGTTCTTAGATCGCTACTGGTGCATACAGTTCAAAATTATTAGTAAAGTAGTTCCATCAAAGCAGCTACTTGATCACTTACGACATATAGATGTGTTTAACAGAGAACCATCCGATACCATTGGCCGCGCGATCTAACGTGTGGTTATGCGGCCGCTCGCTTGCTGGGATAGTGGGTTCGAATCCTGCCCTGGAATGGATGTGTGTTTGCTGTAAATGTTGTGTGTTGTCAGGTAGAGTTCCCTGCGACGGGCCGATTCTTCGTCCAGAGCAGTCGTACCGAGTGTAGTGTGTCTGGGTGTGAACTTGAAACCTCAACAATAAGGAGGCCTCGGCCCCATTAAGGCTGTCCAGCCATGGAACCGAAAAAAAAAACATTGTGTGCAACCGTTTTGGATTTTGGAATTGCGCAGCTAATAAGAGATCTAAAATTAAATAACATAAACTATAAAACACAATCTTTTACTAACAAACTACACATGACAGAACTTCCAGGAAATTCTAGCAATATGCTTTTTCCTGTGGCGCTGTAGCCCAACGCGAGCCTTAGTCTCCTCATTCTTGACGTTTCTAGATCACACATACCGACACACCACAGTCGGTAGGACTCCTCAACACCCGAGCAGCCGCAGACCTTCGCCTTAGACCGCGCGGCCACTGGAATCGGCAACTTTAGCAGCATGTTTCGACTTCATTACTTATCCTCAGACTCATCTGAAGGTGACTAATGAAATCAAACGTATTATTAAAGGTGGATTCAGAAGTTGTTATGTTTACTAAAAATTGTGTGTGAAGATGTATATGTAAGGTAAAGGTAAAGGTAAAGCAGTCCCGTTACAGGCCCGGAGGGGCCCAGATGGTTCCAGATTTTGTGACAACGGCACAGGATGGTGGTGTGTTGTCAGCTTTAAGCGCCGGCCGCCTTTACCCCAAGGAAATACTCCTGGTACTCATTTCTGTTAGAGGCTGAGTCGACCACAAAGCCATAGTGCGATCGGAAGGATTGTGTGTCGATGAAGAATTCCAATGACACCAGCTGGGATCGAGCCAGCGACCTTCCGGTTGGAGATGTATATGTACTCTATATTAATATATAGAGCACAATGGAATGTCAAGCTTCTAAGACTCCATAAACATTAGAAATATTTTTTTAAGCTTTCCACACCGTGCATTCTTGCAGTCAATTACTTCTTTTTATTCCAACTAAATGCACAAATGTTAAATACATATATTTATCACCAAATACGTCCTACATGCTTCGATGTTTATTATACCATCTTCAGGGAGATCATTGCATTACTTGCTCAAAAACTATACGGATTTTAAATAATATTTTTAAAATTTTTAAAATGATGAATTACGAAATACATACGGTTTTAAAACATTATAACAGCGTTGTAAAATTAAAACAAGAGGGCATATTGTACATTTTATAGCAACATTACAAAAAGGATATAATTTTTGAGCAAGTAAGGCAATGGTCTCACTGAAGATGGTATAACAAACACCGAAGTATGTAGGAGATAACTGGCGATAAAAATATGTACTTAAAATATTGTGTGCATTTAGTGGGAATAAAAAGAAGTGATTGATTAGAAATACCTTTAACTCGAAAAGCAACTGTAAAAATTAGTAAATTAGTATCAAGATTGAATTATAAGTAAGTTGCAACTTTGTCGATATCAGATAAAAATAAAAGAGACGCCGAAAGTGTAATTTTCTATTCCTAACTCCGAGTCGCCTATAGAGATGTTTAGCATGTTGGTGGTCTTGATTTTGCCCACACGTATATGACGCCTACAAATTGCCTTTGGAACCACACAACAAACTGGCACCAATCCTTATGTGCAACTTTTAGTGTTAATTTCTTTTGCCAACTACGTAGAAAATTTTATCCAACATCCTGCTATCAAGGTTAACTCCATATGCAGACGAAATCATGGGGATCATCAGTGTGAATTTCGACACAACAAATCAACAACTGATCAAATATTCTGCATTCGCAAAATACTAGAGAAAAAGTGGGAATACAGTGCTCTTTATAGACTTCATGAAACCTTACGATTCAATTAGGAGGGAGGTCTTATATAATATTCCCATTGAGTTTGGTATCCCCATGAAACTGGTAAGACTAATAAAAATGTGACTGAATGAAACCTATAGCAGAGTCCAGGCAGGCAAGCATTTGTCTGACATGTTTCCTATTAGGAAAGGTTTGAAACAAGGAGATGCTCTATCGCCATTGCTTTTCAACTTTGCTTTAGATTACGCCATTAGGAGGGTTCAGGTAAACCAGGATGGCCTGAAATTATATGGCACACACCAGCTTCTGGTTTATGTCGATGATGTTAATATATTGGGAGGAAGTGTAGATACTGTAAAGGAAAACGCAGAAGCTTTGATAGTGGCTAGTAAGGAGATTGGACTAGAAGTAAATGCGGATAAAACTAAGTACATGGTCAT
>Ga0123355_10009264_pt1 | contig 14949 bp, 14 predicted proteins | sample TergutEmb28metaG_3_FD_89872 | JGI IMG/M metagenome (GOLD analysis project Ga0123355, IMG submission 89872) | Embiratermes neotenicus P1 segment gut microbial communities from Petit-Saut dam, French Guiana - Emb289 P1 | ecosystem: Host-associated > Arthropoda: Insects > Digestive system > Gut ...
CATCGTTCTATTCCTGGGCTTGGGGGGGCGTTTACCACCAAGGCTATTGCAGGCGGCGGCGCGTTAATCGACTGGGGTGTGCACTATTTAGATATCGTTATGTACTGCTGCGGCGACCCTAAAGTAAACACTGTAACCGGCGAAGCATTCTGCAAATTGGGTAAAGATATTGATAATTACACATATAAAAATATGTGGGCAGGCCCTCCAACCAAAGGTGGCACATACGATGTTGACGATTCTGTAACAGCGATGATTCGTACGGAAGGGCCAACAATAACCGTAAACGGCGCATGGGCAGAGAATATTGGCACAGGAGAACAATATATCGACTTTATAGGTGATAAGGCGGGAATTCGTCTGCAATACGGCGGTGACTTTACAGTTTATACAGTTGAAAATAATGCGCTAATAGAATATACACCTGAATTTATCGGCAGTGGTGAAATGTTCCAAAATGAGATTAATGCGTTTGTAGATTGTATAGAAACAGGTAAAAAATTACCATCTCATATTGATATCAACATTATCACGTCTCAATTGATGCAAGCCATTTACGATTCTTCTGAGCAGCATCGTGAAATTTCTTTAGGCTAGGAGGACAAGCATATGGCAATGAAAATTGGTGCAATGCTTGAAAGTTTTTTATCTGATCCAACCCTTAGAGTACCCCAAGACCATATCGGCAGCCAAAGAGGGCTAGACAGCCCGCTAAAAAGGACTGTACCCCTTGCGGCAAGCATTGGTGCAACAGGGATACAGGCCTATGCGTCTTATGGTGATTTAGAGCCTGCAAAAATGACTGACACATTAATAAAAGAATGGCTTGACCTTGTAAAAAGCCATGGCATGGTGTTTTCGGCAATTTGCGGCGACTTAGGTTCTCCAGGATTTGAAGACGAATCTTTGAATGCTGACCGGATAGAACGCTCTAAGCGTATTTTAGATTTGGCGAAAAAATTGGAATGTGATGTTGTGACTACCCACATCGGCACAGTTCCGGTAGAAGAGAATGGGAAAAAAGAAGTGATGCGTAAAGCTTGTCGCGAACTTGCGTTATATGCGGATTCAATTGGCTCTGCGTTTGCGGTAGAAACCGGGCCGGAAACAGCTGTGGTTTTATGCGAGTTTTTAGATAGCTTAGGTGCTGGCGGCGTGCGTGTTAACTACGACCCTGCTAACTTGGTAATGTGCGTAGCTGATGATCCTGTAAAAGGCGTACACACTTTAGGCAAGTATATTGTGCATACCCATGCGAAGGATGGTATTCAGGTAACGGCAGACCCAGTTACTTGGGAAGAACTACCCCTTGGCAAGGGCGGCGTAAAGTGGGATGACTATTTGCTGGCGCTGAAAGCCGTTGGCTTTGATGGGTTTTTGACTATCGAAAGAGAAGTTGGCGATAGCCCAGAAGCTGATATTCGTATGGCGGCAGATTTTTTACGTGAAAGGCTTGCGGCTTTAGGGTTATAGTGTTATAGCCGCGCAAAGAAGGAAGGAACTATTGCCTCGCTAATCATTTTCTGGAAATGATTGGTGAGGCAGTTTTTTTTACTTTCAAGTGGCTAGTGGTACTTGGATTTGAATTTTATCCTTCGATTGTAATTTAGAGTCGTTATCCTCTGTGCTGGCAGGTGCTTTTACGTTACGGCGAGATTCCTCATCAAGCAATCTTTCATGCATATAGAACGCCGTATCCAAATCTCGCTTTGTTACTTTAACCCAATGCTAATATTGCGCATAAACTACTGTATAAATCATATCAGGAGGTTGTTAAAAATATGAGGAACCTATTTTTAGCCCCATCAATTTACGAATGTATTAGTAAAGTACTGCGCAGCTGCCATGTAATACAGCAAGGGGAGACTATGTGGCAAATCTCACAACAGTATAATGTTACACTGGAGGCGTTGGTGGCGGCAAATCCGCAGGTTGCTGACCCTTATATGATTTTTCCAGGGCAGATAATTGTTATTCCTTGTTGATGTAAATAGTGCATGATAGGCAAGGAATGGCTGTATTTATAGCCAGAAGATGGTAATGAATATAGCCCAAAGAAGTTTTGATGTAAGATAAACGAGCGCTCTTGACAAGATAATATGTCAAGAGCGTCCTTTTTATATGATTCTATTTTGTTTATTTTTTCAAAATATGAATTATTAGCCACTTTATATTCTTTATGTTCAAAAAGATTGCCATTCAGCGCCAATTAATTGACTTTGTTCAATTCCAAATAATCCCACCCCAAAAAGTGAGTTTTTTTAGTTCTATCTTTATAAATATGCTATAATCTACAATATGTTACACGTGTGAATTTTCAAATTGCACATCCAACTATTTTACTGCTGTAGAACTTGTAAAGGGAGGATTTAGGATGAATAAAACAAAGCGCACTATTCTAAAAGGGGTATTCTTAGGAATTGCTGCAATAATTCCTGCTGTTATTACTACCCACTGTGCCACGAGAACTTCAGTTGAAAATAGAAGTCTTGTGGAGTTGTCACACTTTGAGTCGGTTACTGTAAATATGACATTTGGACAAGCGATGGAAGCCATATCTGAAGAGGCTGATAGGTTAAGAAGAACGGTAAGCACATTGGAAAGCCAGCAAATTACAGAAACAATGCAAAACACTGAGAGGCTCATGGACTATCAATATCAGATTTCAAATTTAGAAGCGGACATTACTCGGCTTGTATCAGAAATTCACCTAGCAGAAGAACAAACTTCGGTAATTGGGCAGAATCATGAAGAAAGTCTTGAACAAATTATATATTATCGCAATCAAATTAGGGAGCTAGAGGAGGAAATTAGCAACCTAAGATCAGAAATTGATATATTTCTCGCACGCGGAGAGACACCAGTACCTAGAAACCCCGATGGACGACCAGCTACTATCATAAGATTGGCTGATCTGACAACTATTCAGGATAGTTTCCTTAATTCAGATATGCACCAAGACAACTATCAACATGTGTATACGGATGTCATGACTCTTAGAAGGAGACATACTTTTCGCGCCCTACTTGATGGACGATACACAAGACTTACAGGTGTTATATTTATCGCTTATGGAGAAACAAACAATCGCACAACAACTATTAGATTTGAACGAGAGGGTGAATTGCCTATATCACATCGCATGGATAGAACATCACGCCCAATTGAGATTGATATTAATTTAGAAGGCGTAAACGAATTTAGCATAGTTAGACATGATGATGCAGGCTTCAGTCCTAATGTGTATTATGCGTACTTTCGATTGTATCCTTGACCAAAATCTGATACATTTAAAATTAAATGTGGAGATCTCTAAATATACCATTAACAACCTTTAAGTTATATGCAAGTAATTTTATAACACGACACACTGCTGTCGCATTTGATGTGCTATACTTCGTCCAAAGAGGACATACTCCTCACAAAAACAAATTAATATAAAAACACTGGAGGAAGAAACATGAACTTAAACCTTGTCGAACTAGCAAACACAAGCATTAAAAAATGTAATAGCGCATATATGGGCGTTATCGATCAAGATGGATTTCCATCTGTATCTACAGTATCTCTTATAAATCCTGAAAATATTTTAGAGCTGTACTTTGCTACAGGTTTGGAGGGCAACAAGACAAAACGGCTGGCAAACAATAACAAGGCCAGTGTGTGCTGCAATCCTAAAGAGGGCAACATCACCCTTGTTGGCGAAGCCGAAATTTTAACAGACCAAGAATCAAAAAGCCGCCATTGGCTAAGTTGGTTTAATGAAATTTTTGAAGGTGGCGAAACTGACCCAAGTTACGTTATTATCAAATTTACAACTAAAAGAGCATCTCTTTGGCTTAAAGACGATGGCGCAGAATTTACGATTGAAGAATTAAAACGCGTGCAAGGCAAGTAATTTATTTCATACAAAAATGTCAGTTGGTTACCCACAGTAACCAACTGACATTTTTGTGTTACAGCATTTTATTTATAAACGTTCTGCAATTTCAGCGTCTATTAGCCTACATACATCAGCTACATCCGCCGAAACTAATTTGCGAAAATATATGCCGTGGCGGCAAAGATTATACATCTTGCCGTTAATTGCAAACTGAACACCCACAACGCAGCCCTTTTCCGGGCCTCTGCATTCTCTCGATTCAAGGATGTCATTCAGTGCCCTTTCGCTCAGCTTATGCAATAAGTCCGCATATTTGTCCAAGTGAAAGAACTTGCATTTTATATCCCATCTTTCACCTTTTGCGGTAAAGATAAAAATGGGATCATCTTTTTTTGATTTTTTGTATTCGATTTTGTAGTAATCGCTTTTTTTGCTTGATTGTGTGCCAAATGGTGCAAACCCCGCCTGTATAGCGTAATCATGCAACGCCTTTATGCATGCGCGGGATTCTGTTGGCAAATTGGCAACTGCCTGATCTAGTGTAACCATTACATGTACGACCCACCAGAGCACACAATGCATTCTCCGGTTACAAAGTTAGAATCGTCACTTGCCAAGAATGCAGCGACACCTGCCATCTCTTCCACTGTACCCAGCCTGCCCATTGGAATGGCTGCCAAAAACCGCTCCATTACTTTGTCCGGCACTTGGCGTAACATTTCTGTATCTACATAACTTGGGGCGATGCAGTTTACCGTGCAATTATTACGTGCCATTTCTTTTGCCAAGCTTTTAGTAAACCCTATAAGCCCTGCTTTAGCGGCGGCATAGTTTGTTTGCCCAATATTACCAAAGGCTGATACAGATGCTAGGTTTACAATTTTGCCGTAGTTACGCTCACGCATGCCGGCAGCAACAGCCTTACAGCAATTGGCTGCCCCTGTTAAATTTACGGCAAGCACTGTATCCCACTGGTCGTCGTCCATTTTGTGGAACATTGCATCTCTTGTTACGCCTGCGTTATTTATTAAAATATCTACAGGCCCAAGGGTCGATTCTACATCTGCAAATGCAGTTTTAACGGCCTCTCTGTCGGCAACGTTACATAGGAAACCTTTGGCGCTGGTTGGTGAGAGTTCATTTGCCACATCGTCTACCAGCTTTTTGTCCAGGTCAAGCAACGCAACTTTTGCGCCCTCATCTAACAAACGCTTGGCTATGGCTTTGCCTATCCCCTGCCCTGCCCCTGTAACTACGGCAACTTTACCTGTTAATCTTTTCATAGTAAAACAACTCCGATCTATAGCAATTTACATTGAAAACAGCCGAAAGCGAAGTCGAAACACACAGCCACACGCTTTGCCCTTTGCAAAGCAAAAGTATGAAAAGTGTGTTCGTAGAGGCCGCCTGAGGCGATTTTCATTTTTTACATTATCACAGGAATATGAAACTGATAAATTCAAGTGGTTACCCTCCGCAACCACTTGAATTTATTTTTATCATTTATTGTACCACTTTTAGCAATGCATCTTCATCCCCAACATTACCCGGAAAAATTACTAACATTAGCCCAGGATACTTGCTGTCATCTCCAGCCTGCCATACAGGCACGCCTGGTAAAATTTGCCCGGCAACCTTCGCTTTTTTAATGCCCAACCCTTTAACTGCCGTATCACTTGATGTAATCCCACCTTTGGAAATTACAAAGGATGGCCTTGTTGGTAGCAGCCTAACGATATCAGAAAGGCCATCGCTAATTTTAACAGCAAGTTTAAGCTCGCTTTCCTTGTCTGTGCCAAGGTCAAAACGCTCCCGGCGAGTCATAACCACGGTATCTTTGCCGGATAAAATGCTTTTATTGGTAAGCGCTAACACACGCTTTACTTCTGCGTCAAAAGCTGCATCATTTATGGCTAAATGCTGGTTGAGTTCTATAAATTCAACATTACTGCCCTTTCGCAAGCTTTCAAGCTGGGCAGTAGTCTTTGCCACGTGGGAACCTGCAATTATCAACCCGCCATTTGGGTTTTGTGCGTCTTTTAGCTGGGCAGTGGTCAGTAGCGGCTTATCAGAAATATCGCCCAAAACCTTTACCATTGCCGCAGCACTACGGAATATGAACCGCTTACCGTTAGCCATTGCATCAAAAAACGCCTTTGCAAAAACCCGAATATGCGCATACTCTGTGGCATTTACAATAACCTTGCTAAAGTTTTTGCAGCTACATAATATTTCGGTTATTCCAGCATAATCTTTTGCGTTAAGTAGCTCTAAAGATATGGACAAAACATCCGAAGCCTTGTACTTACCCGATGTTTTTTCCTCTATCCAGTTTTTTAAATTAGAATTTTTATACCCAAAGGTTCTGTCTTTGGCAAATTCTGTTTCGGCGGCAGGTGTTAGCGCATCACCTTGGCGAACATAGTGAATGTCGTCAATAGTAATGCGGCCACCTTCTGGGAAAAACGGAATTACAATCTCCCCATCCATCGGCAGACCATTTTCTTTAAACACATCCTGCATACAAGCGGTTTCTATAGGGTAATGCCCACGCAAAGTAGAATCTCCACGGCTTATTACTATAAAATCCTTATTTTGCAGCTTTGCCTGTTCAAAAATTTTTTGAGCGATATCCCGGTGCACTGCCTCTGTTGTTTTTTCGTCAAAGGCGCGAGAGTTTGTAAGTATAAAAAATAGTCTATCTGGGGATGCAAACCCGCTTTTTATACTTTCTGTTGACCAATCCGTGTAAACATCCACATTGTGGACGGTTTGGGTACCTGTGGGATCATCGTCTAATACAACTATCGTGAAGTCTCTCATGCCTTAACCTCAAACAAAGCTGCCATGCCTTGGCCGCCGCCAATACATAGGGAGGTTATGCCGTAGCGAATGTTTCTACGGTGCATTTCAGAAATGAGCTTTATGCTGCATACGGCGCCGGTGGCACCGATTGGGTGACCTAGTGATATTCCACTACCATTAACGTTTACTTTATCTGGGTCGATTCCTAACTCGTTAACACATGCCAAGGCTTGTACGGCAAAGGCTTCGTTCAGCTCAAATAAGCCAATGTCATTTAGGCTTAGTCCGGTGCGTTCCAATAGTTTGCGCACAGCAAAAACTGGTCCCATGCCCATAATTGATGGGTCTACACCTGCAACGGCATAATCTAAAAAGTATGCAAGGGGCTGCACATCTGTTTTTGAGGTATCAGCCATTACAACTGCTGCGGCACCGTCGTTTACCCCGGATGCATTGCCCGCCGTGGTTACGCCTGCTTTATCAAAAACAGGGCGTAAGGTTGCAAGCTTGTCTAAACTTGTTTCTCGTGGATATTCATCTACTTCAAAGGTAATTACATTTTTTCTATCTGGTATCTTTACAGGGAAAATTTCGTTATTAAATTTACCTTCGGCAATGGCTTTAGCCGCTTTCCTTTGGCTTTCCAGTGCGTAGCTGTCTGCTGCTTCCCTTGTTATACCATATTTTTTTGCGATATTTTCTGACGTTATGCCTATGTGCGTGCCTGTAAACGGCTCTATTAGCGCCGTCAGCAGATCATCCTGAAGCTGCCCATTGCCCATTTTTAAGCCCCAGCGTGTACCTTGTACGCTGTAAGGGTAATTGGACATGCTTTCTGCACCGCCTGCCACAACAAATTCCCCATGGCCGGATGCGATATAGTCCGCACCGGATGCAATGGCTTGTAAGCCGGATGCGCACATACGGTTAATGGTTTGGCCAGTAACTTTATGTGGCAATCCCGCATTTTGGCCTACCATTCTACCTAAAAATAGATTTAAGCCGTATTGGCCGACACAGCCCATCAAAACTTCGTCAATTTTTTCTGCGGGAATTTGACTGCGTGAAATTGCTTCTTGGACAGCCAATGTGCCAAGTTCATAAGCTTGCAGTGGCTTTAACGTGCCGCCAAAGCTGCCTATTGGCGTGCGCGCCATTGATAATATTCCGATATTTTTATACACGCTAGTTTTCACCTCAATTTGAGTAAATTAAAATTCTACCTTATCTACGCCTTTTAGCTGTAATTGCTCTCGCGCGTCATCCGGCGTTGCAATTTCAAAATCTAACTCGTGCAGAATACGTGCCATTTTTTCTACTTGTTGTGCGTTGCTTTGGGCCATTTCGCCATTTGGGCTAATGTACAATCCATCTTCCATGCCTACGCGCACATTGCCGCCGTTTAACGCCATTAACGCGGACAGCCTAAACATTCTGCGGCCTGGTGCTACTGTACAATACTGTACGTCTGGCCCAAAGAGTTTTTTGGCTTGGTCTATCATAAACATGGTTCCTTCAAAGGAGATTGGCATGCCGCCCATTACCCCTGGAACAAACTGCAAATACACAGGCTTTTTAATCATTCCTGCTTTGTAAAAATAGTGAACATTTGCCATTTGACCATAGTCAAAACATTCAAACTCTGCAAAAGTGTCGCATTTATTCATAATTTCGATGGCGTACTCTATGTCCTTAAAGGTGTTTTTAAAAACATTATCCCATGTGCGCTCGATGAATGGTTTTTCCCATTCATATTCAAATGTTGGATATTGGTCTGCTAATTTTGAGAAGCAGAAATTCATAGAACCGCCGTTGTTTGAAGCCATTTCTGGCTTAAAGCGTTCTATAACCGCCAGGCGTTCTGCTACGGTCATACCTTGTGCGCCGCCTGTTGTTATGCCTATGACTACATTGCTTTGTTTTTTTATGCCGGATAGGATTTTCTCAAAATAATCCCAATCAGCTGTTGGGCTGCCGTCTTCTTTGCGTGCATGAATATGCACGATTGCTGCACCGGCTTTTGCTGCGTTTACTGCATCAGTTATGATTTCGTCTGGTGTTTTTGGAAGATATTTTGACATTGTTGGGGTATGAATACCACCTGTTATTGCTGCCGAAATTATTGGCTTGCGTTGTGCTTTTGGCATGATCGTCCTCCTTATTTATATCAATTCAAAATGGGTTACAGTCCCATATTTCTTTGCTCTGCGTCCCACAGGTAGATTTGCAACTTCTACAATAGAAATTTCTGCAAGGTATTGAATTTCACAGCCTTCTTCTACATGGGCTCCATGGCAAATTTCTCCGCCGGCTTCCGTAAACATTGCATGTAAATGAGGCTCGCCCTCTAAAATAATGCCTTGCATACACACAAGTTCACCGATGGCGTTTTTATCTACATGCACGTCTTTTGGCTGCTCTGTGAGTGCATCTGTATAATGGTAAACCATTCTACGTAAAGAGCCGATACCACTTGTAACAATTCCTGTTTTAACGCCAAGTTCTGCACAAGCTTGGCGGATGCTTTTTATAATGTCATCACCATTGGTCAGATGCAAAAGATGTACACGACCTGTATTTTCTCCTGTAAAGTATGTCATAAAGCCACCTCTATTTTATTATTTAGGGCCTTTGTAAAACCCTTGATTTCATGTGATTCGCCGCCCAAAAGAATGGGTGGGCGCACTGACTGCGTTTCCGGCAACCAATTCACCGCATGGCTCAAAAACCCTGTTTGGAAGGGTCGGATCGTTTAACCGTTCTATTAAGGCAGTGCCTACGATGTTACCTACTTCTGTTGGATCTATGCTATAAACCGTTGGCCTTACTGTCATCAGTTCGCGATAATTGATATCGTTAAAACAAACCACAGATAAGTCTTCAGGTACGCGTATATGGTTTTCATGTATCCCTTTAAGTGCCCCTAAGGCAATCGTATTATTAAACGCTAGTATCGCCGTGGGTTTGTCGGCCATATTACAAAGATACTCCATCGCCGAATAACCGCATTCGAATGTAAAATCGCAACCATATTGAAATGGATAATCTTTATCTACCAATATTCCGGCTTCGTTCATGGCGGCGGCAAAACCTTCAAAGCGCTCCATATGGGTGCTGGCTTGTTCGGCGCCTTTGATAATAAAGATTTTTTCATGGCCAAAGGCAAGTAGGTGCTTAGTCAGAAGCTCTGCACCTTTTCGGCTGTCACTCCCCATATAATCGCCGCAAAATTGCGGGTCTGCATAATTGCGGTGCAACAGTATAACGGGGATTTGCTTGCTCATTTCCACAACCATTTCCTTGTTAAAGCCGGAGCCATTAAGCACTATTGCGTCAACTTTGCGCTCCATCAGCATTTTTAGGGTCTGGCTTTCACGCTTGGGGTCGCCGTTGGTACTACACATTAGTAAGTTATAATCGTGGTTATGCACTACATCTTCTATCGCACGAGCCGCTGTTACCATGTAAGGGTTTGCAATGTCTGCTGTTACATAACCGATGGTGTGAGTTGTTCGGGTTATAAGGCTTTTTGCTACTGCATTTTGAACATATCCGAGTTCTGATATTGCCCGCTCGACGACCTCTTTGAGCTCGGGACTTACATAGCTATTGCCATTAATAACCCGGGAAACCGTGGCTGTAGATACTTCTGCTCGTTCTGCTACATCTTTTAAAGTAGCATAACCCATATACATCTTATCCTTTCAGTATGCATCACTGCACACTCTTTATCAGTAATTATTAGTATATTACAAAGTGCAAAAAGAGTATTACTTATGTGAACGACATGTAGATGTAATCGCTTACATGCCATTGTACTATACAGCATCACACTGTCTATGTCAAGACGCCCAACTACTGATTTCATTAGCCAAGTAAATTCATAATAATGCCATAAGTATTTGTCGGATATTATCATAAAACATCCTTGTAGTACATATGAATGTATTTTTAAAAGTAAATTGTTGAAATCGTTTACATAGTTCTAATCCTCCTTATTTTACGCAATTATATTCAAATTTTCCAGGTGCTGTTTCATGTTTTGTGCCATCTGGCATGGTAATTTGGGCTGAGACTGGAGTTTCGCCTTCTATTTTAAAGCGGTCATTATTGGCACTCCACTTTACAAAAACTTCACCGTGAGGCGTTGGAACACTGCCGGAAATTTCTTGCATGTAAAGCCCAATTGGATGAATTGATATTTTGTTATAGCCAGGCTCTAATGGCTCTACGCCTAAAAACTTGCGAGGCAATTCATGAAGCATGAGAGAGCCCCAGGCATGGCATTCGCTTCGGCTATACCTACCAGGAATTTCTGGGACGGTAGTTAAATCCAGGTCAATGAGTCCTCTCCATAAATCCCAAAGCTTTTCTGTTTCTGCGTACATCCCGGCGTGCTCTAATGCACGGAAAAGGTAAAATTGCAAAACGAACGAACATGGAATTAGAGTCGTATCAGTTAGTACGTGGTTCATCATTTCCTTTGCCCTTTCCCCTTTTGCAAGCCCGCTTAATACTGCCCATAGTTGGGCGTGCTGCGTATACTCACCATCAAAGTTTGGGCCTTCCTTGTACATGCCTCTATCTTCGGCCCAGCATAGTGCGTCTACTTTTGTTAATATTCCGGCTTTTTCGTTTCTGTAATTTTCTGCAAGCTGGGTATGGTTTAACACGTCCATAATCTGGGCGCAAACTTCCAACGCATAGGCGTATACTAAATTTTGAATTGTTGATGGCCCATGCAAGGATGCTTTTGGTACGCCGGAGGTGTCGTCCCAGGCATCTGTCCAGTCTGCAAAGTCCCAATACCCTAGATTTTCTACCAGCCCCTGACTGCCGGTTTTGCGTTTAAACCATCCCAAAATATTTTCCATTGTAGGGCGGTAGCGTTCTAAGAGAGAAATGTCCCCCGTTTCCATATGGTAGTCTTTTAACATGAATATCCAGTGCAACGCAAATATCGGAATAACCTGGGGATACTTTGATGGGAATCGGGATTGCAATATCCCCTCCGGCAGTATTGATGTGTGATAATCGTGTATTGTTTTAAGCTGCATATTTGCGTCGTTGTTGATGATATATGTGAACAACATTTGCAGTCTGGTGTCCATGGTGTATTGCAACTGCTCGTAAAATGGACAGTCTTCATAAGATTCGTGCATGCATAGTTCTAACGTGCGTAGGCTAATATCCCATATTTTTTGCACCCATGGCATGGGGGATGAAAATGCAACTTTATTTTCCAATGGAAATCTAGTTTCGACTAGTTTTAGTGGATAAATAGTAAGTGGGGAATCCCCTGTTTTTATGGCGATTTTAATAAACCTAAAGGTTCTAAACCAGGAAGGTGAATAGGTTTCGACTTTGCCACTTGGGTGATAAATATCCACAATACCGCGCAGTTCGCCAGTGGTATCTAATCGACTTTCCTTATAATATCTTTGCCCATCAAATTTGGTAAAAGCTTCGGCGTACAAAAAGCTTATCTTGCTGCCTGCGCCGCCCTTGCAATTGAAATATACAAATGAAGTGGTTATGCTTTCTGCCGCTAGAATTGCCTCGTATGCTGTGCCTGCTGGCAATGTAATTTCGCCATCACCTATGGGGAACGCAAAACCTTCGCTGTGCTTAAGTACTGATAGCCCACCAATTTCCTTGCGCAAAAGATATTTAATTGGCCTATCGTATAGGAAAAGCGGATTTACCTCGCCAAATCGCACAGTGTTGCTCCATTTTATTTTGACCGGTGCAAAGTTTTTACCTATTGCTGTGTCAGTTTGCCAACCCCATGGGAGCTTTGTACCATCTACTTCTTCTGCACAACCCATCCAATGTGCAATGGGCTGTTGGTGCCAGCTTATTGCACTATCGTTTAGGTAATACCAATCTGCTTTACCGGTAGATATGTGGATATCATTATCAATTTTGCCATGCACAATTAATAAGGGGCCTGCACTGTTGGACATCGACCAAAATGGGCCAAAGTTGCTATAGTCCTCATTTGTAGCTTCAAAGGGTGGAAATGCAGTTACCTTTACGGCAATAACATTTTTGCCCTGTTTAAGGCATTGAGCGATATCTACGTTGTCGCAAAATTGGTGCCAGTGGTCGCCTCTGCATGGGCCATGGATTAATTCTGCTCCGTTTACGTACAGGATGTAGCGGGTGTTTGCGGAAATTTGTAAGGTTGCCTCTTCAATTGGTGCGGATAATTCAAACACGGTTTTAAAATAAGATGTTTCAATTGGAAATCCGTCTTTCCTGTCCACTCCCACCCATTTTACATTTTCGGGTAGTTGAAGTTGAGTCATATATTGCCTCCTTTTGGATTTTGGGCAGGTTACTCAATTTTTTTATCAGAACCTGTTATAGTATAGTCTTCTAATACTAACAAATTCCTTGGGTTTATGAAAGATTTTCCTAAATTAAAAAATGAGGCTGCTTCGCTAACCATTTTAATGAACCATACTAAATTCATGAAAAATGCTTAATGAAACAGCCCCTTTTGAGTGCTCATTTTATGTGATGCTTTTATCCCTTCAAACTTCCTGCTTGAATACCTTCTACTAAATACTTTTGAAATGCAATAAACACAGCGAATAGCGGTATGAGCGAAAGTGTAGACATTGCAAATAACACACCCCAAGCACTTGTACCCGTTGGGTCAACAAACATACGCAGTGCCAAAGTTACCGTAAACCTGGATGGGCTGGTTAAATAAATCATGTGGGAGAAGAAGTCGTTCCAGCTACCGATAAATGTAAAAATAGCTACAGTAATTAACGCTGGCAGCGATAGAGGCATAATGAAGTAGATGTACATTTGAAAAGTATTACATCCATCAATACGAGGCGCTTCCAGCAACTCATTGCTAATATTACGCATAAACTGCACCATTAGAAAAATGAAAAAGCCGTTTGTAGCAAAAAATGCTGGCACAGTCAAAGGTAGGAAAGTATTTATCCATCCTAAGTGATTAAAAATTACATATGTGGGAATGAGCCGCACGTGCCCCGGCAGCATCATGGTTACCAGCATTAGTGTAAACATTATTCCGGTTCCTTTGGCTTTCAGCTTAGCAAAAGCAAAGGCAGCCATAGAACAAGATATAATATTTCCTATAATGGCTATAGCCGCAAGGAAGAATGAGTTAGCGAAAAACCTACCGAAGGAAAAACCGGCGACACCTGCCCACCCTGTTATATAATTATCAAAAGATGGGTTCCTGGGGATTAAGTTAATACCACTGCCTGAAAAGATATCAGCATTAGTCATCAGCGACGCGCTTAACATCCACAAAAGAGGATATAACATGAACACCGCAAATAAAATTATGAAAAAATGATAACAAAACTTTTGCATTCTAAGACCCATGTCTACTCCTCCTATTCATCGTAATAAACCCATTTTTTTGCCGAGGCAAACATTAGGGCAGTCATTATGGCGATGATAACCAGCAAGAACCAAGCCAAAGCAGATGCATAACCCATTGCGAAATGCCTAAATGCCCGTATAAACAGGTAGAGCGAGTAGAGCATCGTGGCATTAAGCGGACCACCACCACCGTCGCTTATAATAAAAGCGGACGTAAATGCCTGGAATCCACCGATAATACCCATAACCGTATTAAAAAATATGATTGGTGTCAAAAGAGGCAAGGTAATCCTAAAGAAACTTTGTACCTTTCCGGCGCCGTCAATTTCTGCAGACTCGTATAAATCTCCTGAAATCTGCTTTAGACCGCCTAAGAAAATAACCATCGAACCGCCAAATTGCCAAACCGCCAGTAATATGATGGTGTACAACACCGTATCCGGCGACGCAATCCAGTTTCTGCCTTCGATACCAAATATGGATAGGAATTGATTAAACAAGCCTTCTCTATTAAATATGTTCCGCCATAGAATGGCTACACCAACACTGCCGCCAAGCAGAGATGGGAGGTAATAAATTGCACGGTAAGCACGCACACCAAAATTCTGCTTTTTGAAAACAACTGCTAAAAGTAACGCAAAAGACAACTGAAAAGGGAGGGTTAGAAATACAAACGTAAACGTAACCCGAAGGCTGGCATGCAGCCGTCTGTCAGTGAGCATATCTCTGTAATTTTGCAGACCAATCCATTCAGGGGAGGTAAACATGTCGTACCTGGTGAATGAATAGTAGAATGACAAAATGACAGGCCCTACAGTAAAAACAATAAACCCTATTATCCACGGTAACAGAAATAAATAAGACTCCCAGGGTTTATGAAAGGCATA
>Ga0123355_10009265_pt1 | contig 14948 bp, 14 predicted proteins | sample TergutEmb28metaG_3_FD_89872 | JGI IMG/M metagenome (GOLD analysis project Ga0123355, IMG submission 89872) | Embiratermes neotenicus P1 segment gut microbial communities from Petit-Saut dam, French Guiana - Emb289 P1 | ecosystem: Host-associated > Arthropoda: Insects > Digestive system > Gut ...
CTCTGCTCCTAACAGCCGACCACCAGTAACCAAGGTATTACACACCATATGCGGCAGTAACACAAGTATAGTCTCGAGCTCCTGATGATGGGCATATAAGTGGCCGAAACATGTTGAGCAGATTATAAGTGCAATAAAGCATTCAGTAGCATCTAGTTGGTTTTCTTCTCTACGCTTATACAACGATGCACGGACAAACATACATCAAATACACAGATATTTATTTGGTTTACACTAGTGTATAGGAATTTAAACCAAAGATGAACAAAACTTCATAATTATGTAAAGACAATCATCATGGAGAAAGAAATGCCCATTATGCAACAGGTACTTCATAATAAATCTGTTTAAATATGAGAAACTCTTAACAAATACTCCCATGTCATTGGAATTGTTAATGTATCATATATCACTATGAGAATAAAACCAACAATTGCAAATGAAAATATGTTAATTTGTTACAGTATAATCATTGTAAACCTCCTAAATGTTTTGGTCATTTTTTGTGGCCATCTCCAGGGAGGTGTTTCTATGATGGATATATTACAAAGAAAAATAGACCAAAGTAAAAATACAAAATTTTAAGTTTTAAAGAAGTGATTCACAATATATGTTAAAATATAAAATACAGATAAATTATCTGTGTTAATTTTATGGGAGTATGAAGTGTTCATGTGCTGTGTTTGTCATCACCACCCTACTTGGCATCCACTGGGATCAGCAGTGTATCAATACAAAAATTAATATAAACACAGATCATTTTGTGAGAGCCAATGGAAGATACAGGGAACAGCGGTGGCACAGTGGTTAAAGTGCTGTGCTACAAATCGAAAGGTCGCTGGTTCAATCCCAGATGGTGTCACTAGAATTTTTCATTGACATAATCTTTCTGATCGCAATTATGGTCCTGGGGTTGACTCAGCATCTAACAGAAATGAGCACCAGGAGCATTTCCTGGGGGTAAAGGCAGCCAGTGCATAAGGCTGACAACCTTACCACCATTCTGTGCCATTGTCATGTAATCTAGGAACCTTAAATTCCTGGAACCCTCAGGGCCTGTCCAGGCCTGTAACGGGACTGCTTTACCTTTGACTGGCTATGGGCTGGAAGGGCCAGGGATTGAATCCCGGTGGGGGCGAGATTTTCCACACTTGTCCAGACCGGCCCTGTGGCCCACCCAGCCCCCTGTACAATGTGTACCAGGTCTTTCCCGGGGGTAAAGAGCGGCTGGGGTGTGACACTGACCCCTCACCCCCTTCTAGTGCCATGGTCAAGAAAGAGTAGAGCTATACCTCTCCTCTCCCTGTGGGCTGTACAGCCTGTACAGTGCCTCAGTGCCTGTACAAGGGTGCACTTTTTATAATGGAAGATACAAAAAATGAGCATATGATTTTAGTTTGAAAGCCTCACGTGGGCTGGATGACACAGAGATGTGGATGGTAAAGTAATGCTAAAGGGGATCTTAATAAAAATGGGTGTGAGGGTATGAACTGGATTCATGCAACTCAGAAGAGAAACCAGATGTGGGCTCTTGTGAACATGGTACAGAGCTTTTGGATTACACAAAGGTGGACGACTTGTAGACAGTCTGGAGAATATCAGCTTCACAGCAAGGAGTTAGTTTGTTATTTGGTTAAACCTCAGGAAAGAAAGACATGGCTACTAACTTCTAGGCTGCTGTCACATGCACCACTTGGTGGCCAGATGCAGTTGCCAGCAACTGCCAGGCCATTGGGTCTTACAGAATCTTTCAGGAAAGGACAAAGTAGATCGACAACTGTGGCTGAGTGGTGGCTCTCTCTGCCAGCAGCTGGGACCCGTACTTGTGGCTGGGCCAGTGAAGTAACACACTGTCCTCCACCAGCATTCATATGACCAACAGCAATGCTCAAAATGAATACAAGCAGAGTGTTTGATGTGGGAAGATTCATTACGGAGATTCAGCACCAGCCTGTGACATCAGAGCTACACACATCCTGTTCAGCCACTTGTGTGTCTGTGGCTGGCACGTAGTGACTTGTCCACATATTGGCCCATGTGAAATTAGCCTTATATATACCAACCAATTTATTTTCTTTTTCACGTCAGTGTTGTGTCTCTAACGTTAACCGTTAAAAAAAAAAAGTGTAGGTCCCTGACAAATAACCACACAAATTTCAACTCGGATTTTCCATTCTCTATGGGACATGCTTCATCACACAAACAGCGAAAGCTCGAAGCAGCTGTAGTCAGACATGCTGCTCCCCCTCACTGTATGAAAAGTCTTTACATAAATTTTATAACTAATTCCATGGTACAGAGTCCTCCTTGAAAATATAATAGTTGCTCAGCTTCTCATGAAATTTGTCACCTTGTATGGAACACAAAAGCTGATTACCATAATCACAGAAGCTTGCATTCAAATCCCCAGTTCAAAAAAACCCCCCGCCCACAAGCCACATGAGTAAAATTTGTTTTCTTAACTTCAGTGTACTTGCATATTCTGACTTTTCACCACTACATACTGTGATACTGACAATTACAGCAACTACATTCCATGGGAAGAATGGATAATTCCGGTTGCTCAAATGTGTCCTAATATTCCTCTGTTGTATTAAGGAGATGCATGGTTACTGCCTCTGTATCACCTACAAATTATCGTTCACAAATTATCCTACACAACATACCCAGAGCAAGAAATAAATAAAAAATAATGAAAATAAATTTAAAAAAATACCCCGGACAGTTTTAAAGCTGTCACTAAATAAACCTAATCAATCAACCTAAATACACATTGTATTTAGAAGACCTGGATAGACACGTTTCTGTGATGACACAGCAAAGCCTTCACCTTCCCCTAAGCTGTGATTCTGGATTGCGAACATTACATCTGCCCTTAGTTCTAAATCCACATTAGACAATAAAAGTAACAGAATACATCTCAGAAATGAATTCACACACTTTGCTGAGTGTGGACCAAATATACACAGTGTGTCTACTAAATTCTATGACTGGCATTATAAAAAGTATTTGTGTAAAAGAAATGATATTTTTATTGTTTAGTTTTCGACATAGATCCCTTGTAACTGTACACACAGATTTGCACGGGCATACAGCTTCTGGATGCCTTTGTAGAAGTTGTTCTTTGCAATGGTGTTTAATGTACTTGTCACAGCTGTCTGGATGTCCGAAAGTGAGTCAAAGAGCCGCCACTTCAAGTGGGATTTCACTTTTGGGAACAAAAAGTAATCAGAAGGTGGCTAAATCTGGCGAATACAGAGGGTGGTCAAGCACAGTCACTTTTTGTTGGGCCAAAAACTGCTTGACAATTGTCGCGTTGTGGGATGGGGCGTTGTTGTGCAAAAGGAACCAGTCACTAGATTCACACATGCCTGGTCTAACACGTCAAATTCTGTTTAGGAGCCTTTCCATTACACCTTTGTAGTACACTGCATTGATAGTTTCACCCTCCAGAACAAATTCGGATTATGCCTTGCCAATCAAAAAAAATCACCAACATGGTCTTCACATGAGACTTCCTAAATCACAATTTTTTCGGCCGTGGCGAGGTTTCTCCAACCCATGCAGCATATTGACATTTAGTGGTCAGATCGTAGGCAAAACACCACAACTCATCGCCAGTTACAATTTTCTTAAAGAAGTCAGGATCACTGTCTGCTGTGGCAATCAAATCTCGACAAGCTGCAATTCTCCGGTCTTTGTGCTCTGGAGTCAAAGAGTGTGGAACAAAGCACAAACAAATCTTCTGTTTTTGCAAATCTTCAACTACAATCTTTCTCACTGTGTCCTTGCCAATGTTCACCTCGTCTGCTAGCATTCTTAGCAAAAGGTGATGGTTTTGAAGCAACAACTGAGAAATCTTCTTAACATTGTTGTCATTGCGACACTCTGTAGGCCGGTCACTCCTGGGGTCGTCTTCAAAGTCTTCTCGTCCATACCATCGGAAAACATTGGAATAGGATAGTGCTTGGTCCCCATAAGCTGAATTTACCATTTGGAGAGTTTCCGTCACACTTTTTCCAGCTTTAAAACAGAACTTTATAGCCAATCATTGCTCCATACTCAAATCCATGACAAGGCTTTCACACACAGCTTCGTTTCACACCACAAATCACAAATACTGCTCAACTCACTCAGACAACACTAAGCACACAACATGTCGAGACTTGCTCCTGCGTGTTTCTGTGGGTGACTGCCTGATGACGCGCGTAGTATTCACTCTGCACAAACAGTCCTAAAACTTAGTAGACACACTGTATATCATGAAGATTTTATCTTGCAGTATTTTGTATAAAAAAATCTAACTAACTAAATAAATAAGTAAGCAAATAAGTGAATCAGAATGTAATGATAATATGCACAACAGATTCATAAATACAGAGAATTTTGCCATGGAACATAAATACACAGATCATCAATTATTTTATGGTTTAAAAATATTTATGCAATAAAACAGCATATCAACCTGCCAGTATTGTGTATTTAAGGGCCTCCTGTGCAGCAACAGAAACAGCAAAACTGACGATTAAATTCATTGCTTTCCCCAGCTCAAGGAGATAAGCAGACTCATAACGGAGATAATACTGTTCACGTGAACTAAACAGGGACTTCCATGGCCGTGTGAAGTTATCATGACCGTCATCAGACAGCCAACCAGATATGGCAATGGTAATATGAAGTTGCTGTGATATGATCTGGACAGTAGCTTCTCTGCTGATTGTGCTCTGATCTGATGGTACTCTATCCGCATCATCTGCCTCTTCAGCATCATCTGGGTCTGGTGGAGTAAGATGTCCAAAAGAAAATTCTTCAATCTCACCAACCCTTTTACTCATTTTGTATCCTGCAAAATAATTAAAATTTTCAAAGTCACAATGCAGACTTACAGATCTGGGTGCAATCCTGTGTACCTTCATATTAATACACTTAACACTTCTGCACTTAACTCATGCTAGGCCATGGATCAGACAGTCAATTACCAGCCTCTTACCACAGAAATGTGGGTTTGAATCTCAGGACAGCGGAAAAAAAATGTCACTGGGACAAGCTCTTCTCTGTGTACATTGGTTATACCTTCTTGGTACCATTCTACCAATGGTCCACAATCGTATTTCATGCACATACTCTTGACACTGTGCAATCTTAGCAACTGACCACACAATTAAGTTAAAAGAAACAAAGTATTTAACTCAAATCCTTAGAGATTTTAAATGCCTCACAGATACAATTTTGAAATAATAAGGCCAATGCTGACAACTACACAACATTTAATTTAGAGAAAACAAGCCACCCACAGACTGATATCAAAAGTCTCCCTACAACAGTATAACGTTTTCAAGATAAAGTACCAACACACTATTTCCAACAACTACTACTACTACATATTTACCAATATTTATGCAGTATAATTATGACTTCTCCATACCTGTCAGACCTGCTCCTGCTACTCCAAACAAAGAACCTATAATGGCTATGCCAGCAGTGGAACCAAGAGCTGCAGCAGTGGCTCCTCCAAAAAGTGGGCCAACCCCGATACCAATCAGAGGAGCTGCTGCCAAACCACCAGTGAGTCCCAGAACAGCTCCACCTCCAAGTGTTGCCAATCCTATTAGAGCATAACGTTTTATTTTCTTTGTGCGCTCACGCCGACTCAGCTCTTTCTTCTCATCTCTGAAAGGCACCAATCAAACTCAATGACCAATATTATGCACAGAAGAAGCTACATATGTATGCTTGGACTCTGTTCCTTTCTAATATTCTTGCCATTTACCACTTGTAATAGCCTGCATGAAAGAATATGGATGGAAGGTGTATGAGATAAAGGTGCTGTTCAGAATATATAGACCTAAGAAAAGGGAATAAAAGGAGGATGGATTAAACTGCATTTTGAAGAACTTCACAATTTATACTCTGCACCCAATACAATTACAGCAATCAAATAATGGTGGCTCAGATGTGCAGTTCACATACTCTGCACGGGAGAAACGAGATAAACATACAGAAGTTTGGTTGGTGGCCTCCAAGGAAGTACAGAGGTTAGGCTATAAGATGGACAGTCCAGGATTTGAGTCCTTGCAGGTGCACGAGCTTTTCTTTTCTCAAAAAGTATCCAGACCAACTTTGGGGCTTACCCAGTCTGCAGTGGGTAAAGGAGTTTTTTTTTCTGGAGATAAAGCAGCTAGTGCACGATGTTGACCACTCACCTGCATCTAGGGATAAGGTTATGAATGAGCGGAGCTATATCTCTGCTCCCGCTATATGCCTCCATGCCATGAGCAGGGACAACTTTACCTGCTACCTTCTACCTCAAGAGAAGAGGGAGATTTAGGCCCAGATTGGACAATTAAAATAACCTATGAATTTAATTCATCTGCCAAAGGACAGGGACCAGTGATGAGCTATTGTAAACAGCAATGAACCTTCAGGCTGCATACAGGACAGGAAAGCCAAGTGACTGTTCACTATTCGTAGAGTACTCTGCTACAGAATGTTAATATCTTCTAGATTTTAAGCTTTCGCCGTGTAGTAGTAATGACGAATTGTCTTCTGGGCATTTGCCCGGCGTCTGAGTATTAAGAACCGACGTTTCAGAACATTGTATCGGTTCCATCTTCAACAGGTGCTGCAATGTGAGTGAGTCACTCACATTGCAGCACCTGTTGAAGATGGAACCGATACAGTGTTCCGAAACGTCGGTTTTTACTACTCAGACGCCGGGGAAATGCCCACAAGACAATTCATCATTGTTAATATCTTGCTTCAGCCAGCTTAATCACTGTCAGCTTTTCAACAAACCAATGAAGTTGGCATCTTTCATGAACATTTTTTTAACAGGCAGAGCTATGTACACTAATTTGGATTTTACTGAAGATAAAGTCTATTAGATGCAATTTCTCAGCTTTAGTAAGTCATCACATTTGTTGAATGTACTTATTATTATAATGCAGTACTTGGTTTTTGGCCGGTGGAATTTTCAAATGGTAGGCTGGGAAACTAATGCAAATACAGCATCATGTTTGGTGTGGTCCTTCTCTCCACTTCCACAAATACACCTGGCCTTGTCACCCTGTAGTCCCAAGCAAATAAACACACACCCTTGCCGGTTCACCTCACCCAGTAGGCCTATCCACTAATTTCACCAACAACTCCACCTGCCAAAAACCATGCACTGTACTATATAAGTGATTCTGGGCTTTCAGAGTAATTCAATGAGTGCTGTTGGTTCCATTTTTGGATTTTTTCATCACAACTAAAGTGGGCTGTGTTACCAGTATCTCAGAGGAACGTGCAATCTAAACATTCAGGGTCAAAGTGTGTAGGATGAGAATGCAGTGTCATACACAGGCAGGTGGGAAGGCTGGGAACAAAACTAGACACTTATGATAGGCCCAAATTACCCTGTCACCTGCAGTAACTAATAATTAATAACTAAGTGTTTTCTGATTTGACTGGGTGATTACGTCTTTAAATAATTTTTACAGATTCAATGAAAATTTAACTTCTATGAAAACTTACTCAGTAAGCTCCTTTTGATCATCTGTCAGATAGTCCACAGCTGATTCCTCAAACAAATCAACCAGTTCCAGTGGTACATCCAGCAGTTTGGCAACATGTCGAATTAGGACACGCATTCTGGCATCATATTCTCCTACAAAACATTGAAGAGATTCAACTGCAATATGAATGGTAAGGTGTCATCCAATTGAGACTATGTATTTCTAGAGTTCTGTTACTCTGCAGACACACTTCCCACAATATTAATCAGTTCTAGGGCATAACTTGTTGTTGCAAAGCTAAGCTATACTACAGACACCACACTTCACAAATGTAAATTCTGTCGCTGACACTCAAAAACTCCGTTATGTAACTCACTTAACCCTTTAAAGCTGAATGACTTCTAAAGATGTCGTGCAGTGAGCCTTTTAAATAGCCAAACAACTTCTAAAGACGTCGCAAACAGTGTGTTGAAGTTTGGAGGAATTTTGTTCACTCCTGCTTGGTTAAATGCTGTGGCTTGCTATGCTTCTGGACCTTGAAGGTCAGGCTTTCATTCAGGAGCAAGAATGTACCCCTTCCACCTCCTAAATCCCTCCACAAACACCAATATACATGCAGACACTTAGTAACCGAGCATTCTTCCCAGCTAATACAGTTGACACTGCTCGCTTTGATTATCGCTTGCTCTGGAGTTCACTGTGGGTTCAAATATCAACACTGACCTATGAAGCAAAAACTCTTTCTTGACTGGAAAGGTCGTCAGTGGCATACTGTACCCATATAATTCAGACAAAAGGAATGGTCAAAAATTGGAGATAACCACAAATACCGATGTTTACAGCTACAGGAGGGCCCACAGACCTGCCTCTTGTAGTGCTGGGGTATTCTGTAGGGGTTGTGGGACAATAACGTGCAACACACAGCCATCAATCTACTAAAAACGTCTTGGGCACCCTCAAATGGCTGATATTTTATAAATAACTACATCGTAGATTCAGATCTGTTTTGCTGTCACTATAGAAGATGTTCATATCTTTAGAGGCATATGGTTTCTGCAACTCTGGCCAGTCATACATAGTGCAAACAAGGCAGACAATTGTAGGTCTCAGAACCATGGCAGGGAAAAAAATAAAACTTAAGGAGGAAGCCATCAATGAAATTCTGGTTGCTGACACCGCCTTGGAATCAGGTGTGGAGGTTAGCGATTCTGAAGACCAGTTTGACGAGGAGGAGAAGGAGGACAGGGAGGGGGAGGAAGAAGAAGAGGAAGGAGGAAGAAGAGGAACAGGAAGATGAAGAAGAGGAGAAGAAGATGAGGAAGAGGAGAAGGAAGAAGAGGAAAAGAGGAGAAGAAGAGGAAGGAGGAGGAAGAAGAGGAAGAAAAAGAGGAACAGGAAAATGAAGAAGAGAGGAGGAAGAAGATGAGGAAGAGGAGGAGGAAGAAGAAGAGGAGAGGAAGAAGAGGAAAAGGAGGAAGAAGAGGCGGCAGCAACAACAACAGCAGCAGCAGCAGCAACAGCAACAGCAGCAGCAGCAACAACAACAATAACAACAACAATAACAACAACAACAACAACAACAAGCCTCAGCAGAAGTCGCCATAACAAACACTGGCCAGTGAACCCGACTGCGCTGCTGTCTGTGTTCTTCTCGTGGCCAAAGAAAGGGCACAAGGTGCGCCAGATGTGACATGGGCCCGTGTGTGGTGCCTTGTTTCACAGAATATCACACAAAAGTGAATTTGCAGTATATCACCCTCTTGTGAATACTGTGTGTCATGATAAAACAGTGATCCAAGGTGCCACAGACCGTATGCACCAGCCAGAATTATGTGAGTAATGAACTATTTATACCACATTTTATATAATACATGCGATTCACAGCCCTAAATTTATTACTAAAATAAGTGAACATTTTTTTCCCAGATTAACCAATTCATACACAGAGTGCAAAATTTTATTTCAATAAACCATAAGGAAAATCTACGAGATATATTTTTTTTCTAAGAGTAAGCATTAAAATTTAAAATCCCTGGTAAAAAATTCCGGCAGGCAGCATTGCTCAGAGGGATTTAATTCTGTTGTCAAAGGGTTAATCACATTACCACAGAAGGTCACTCTGGTCCATTCAGTGGTTTATTGTGCTATTAAATGCAGGCACGTGGATGGTCACAGATACATGGCAAAGCTCAAAAACACATTTTTTAACTTTTAATTTTGATGGTGCCACAACAATTCTCATGACCATACTTGTACAGAACATACACACTACATTTTATTGCCATTTAGAAGCCGCATGGAACAACACATCCATTTCTTCAGGCAATGTTATAAATGCACATAAACATTCCAACAATACAATATCAGAATACTCACCAGTTACCAGTCCTTGATGCAATAAAATTGCAAAAATAAAATTAGTCCAATGCTCATTTTTCATTATTCAGTTTTACATGACAATGGCTTTTTTCTTTAATTATGTGGTACTGCATGCTAACATATGAACATGCATTATATAGAAAAAGGAAATTAGGAAGGAATACTATACATACAGAATATATATAAAAAGATTAAAAAATGTACACATCCAGTAAAAAATAACAACAAGAATAGCACGTTACCCCATTACCTATATTTTGATGTGATACAGAAAAACTAATAAATTAATATCACTTACCACAACATACAAATTTATCACAAAAAAGAAAGAGATTTGCCTGCATAATGATCAGCTCTGTAATGGGATCCAATTCTGAATTACTTAAATTCAGGATATTAAAGAATGCCCTTTACTTTCAATGATGTAACTCATTCCATATTGTTCCATACCTCCATGAACAGCCAGCATTATAAGATCTTCTATGACCAACATAGCTTTTCCATCAAGTGCTGGTTCACTCATCAATAATTCCACATAAGTGTCAGGTGCTTGACTTCCTTGGCCCTCAGTAAGACTAAACATCACAGCTTCAACCTACACAAACAAAATATTTTTATGTTTATTTACCAACAGAATTTCAGCACTTCAAACAACTGCAATGGGGAAGTGATCTTCCTGAATCCACCACAAAAATTGCAGCTATGCTGTGTTTTGGGTAATCTTCAGAGGACATATCCACATCACATGTGATCACGTGTCTGTATACCATATTCATACAGCCAAACCCCATGACTGTGCTCTTTAACGCTGCTTCTCAGCTGACTCTCAACAGACCACTCTTTTTTTTTTTTTTGGGTGGCTTAAGCTATGCTGATCTACGGAGTTCAAGTAGTAATACATTGTACACACAGTAAACCACTGCTCTTCTTAAATCACACTCTTAAAAAATCCCGCAAATGATAAACCGTCAATGTGTGAAGTTAAGACCTTATGGAAAAATGGGATTAGAAGAATCAAACACAAAAGCATGAGCACACCTAATTTAATTAATAACATATAAGACAACAGTTTTGTTAGTCTTTACAGAAATGACATCGGTGTTCCTGGCTGAAATTTGTCAGTGTGACTGAGCAATGTACAGTGCATGGTGGAGGGACAGAAAGAAGATTTGGTGAATAAAGAGGTACCCTCCAATTGCTTTGTCTTCTTCAAGTCTTTATATACTTACCTGTGTGGCGCCAGGACTGCCTCCTTCTCCATCTTCCAGCCATACAGAGGAGACTCCTCACCGTTTGAGAAAGAGGTTGTGACGATTTACACTGGAAATTTTCAGACTTGACAAAGCACTTGTCTTAATGATACTGTCCTCATTTTCTTGATGAAACAAACCAATGATTGGTCTACACCATAATGGCATCCAACTGCAGTAGCATTTGTTTCTATGTCCATCAGCGTCGACATCCCACTTTCCAAACATGATTAAACAGTACGGGTAACAATTATTTCTAGAGAATGTAAAAAGTACATCCTGTATCACAACACAATAACAAGGCAGCTAGTGAGTGAGACAATGACAGAGGTGGCCTCTTGTATATTATTAAATATGCTTATACAAGCATGACTGTAATTGAACAAGGGGCCTACATCTTAATGCAAGAGGGTTACTACAATTCTTTCGCACATCAACAAAACCATGATGTAAGAACCTGTTAAAAGGAGAACCTATTGATTTTTTACCACAGGTTAAAAAATTTTCATTTTGCAACTGGTAACTCGATTCATGTTCCATTACCTTTCATTGAATAAACAGCCTGTTTTGAACATTACTACTGGTAAATAGGCAGCATATCACTAGACAAGTTGTTATGATGACTTTTAATCATTTTTCATCCCATATACTGACCCCACACTATGGGGGATTTCCATCAAATTATTTCATATGTTCCCTTGTGTGATTTTAATTACAAGTGATTGATGTATGTGATTATGACACCCCTTCAATTTCATACCACATAAGCGTGTCAATTTTATATTTTAAGTTAATGTTTTAATCTTCTTGTAATAATTATGTCTGTAGACCATTCATGTACTGTAAAATGTAAAAAGCATACCAGTTCCCAAAATGTCACCTGCAGTTTTAGTAGTCTGTGAATCAGAACCTGTTGAGAATCTGAATCTATGTTTTAAGGCAACATGTTCTAGGAATGCTGATTCACTATCCTGTTACCTCAATAAGTAGGTATAACATCATTACAGGACACAAGTAACACAAAAAACACAGTTTTCTGGGATGTAATATCATGTAGTTTGGTGAATATATATTGTGTCACATCCCAGAAGAGGCTAGCATTCACAGTAACCACCTGGGAACCTAAAATCTCAAAAATATATTAACATTACATGACCTCAGAAAGTGGGGCAGTGTCACACAATAACCAAGTCACCTTTATTATCATCAGTAGAAACTGGGTATAAGTCATCCAGACCTCTTCCATCACACAAATAACAAGGTATGACATGGAGTTCAAATACATGAAATGAAACAGTACCTGCTTGGGTAGATGCAAGTGTTTGAGGATTAGTTTCACACATTGGTATTTGAACTTCTCATCCCATTCATTGTCAAATAACTCGTGAAGAACCAAGGCACAGATTGCAGCATATGAATAAATTCCAGCATCTGAGAGCTGAGAATGAAGTTGTCCCACCTTATGTCCTGAGACGAAAGAAAAAAATCAATTACCATAGGGAAATATTTATACACTATCTACAATTAATCAGAGCAATACAAGGCAGGGAATCCCAGTATGCAACAACCTAAACATCTGTATTTAAATGTTTAAATACTTTACCTTTCTCTTGCAGCGATGTAGCATTATTAGTCTCATTATCAGTCTCTTGTGAAGGTTCAGCATCCACACATTTCTCACACTTTTCCTCTTTGGTCTCCATCACAAAAAAGGCTTAAATTGGAACTGTAAGATGAACACCATACAATTTCATGAATTACCAGAAATGTGCGTACTAAGGTTGCATTAGGTTACGAAAATCTCTTCCACCTAACATTAAAACCTGAAAACATGACTTAAAAGTATTTGTTCTAACAGTGAAATATTATCTCCTAGCTTACTCCTTCTGCTCTACAGAAGAACTGTTTTCCAGATGAAGACTTACACGTAGTGTACATCTTATTAACTGGTTTTGCCACCACTACCACTAACGTTCAACAGATGATGACTATCATTTTAACAATTATTATTATTATTGTTATTTATATTATTATGCTACGTGTTCCGAAATGAATATTGCATTAGTTTGGCCAACATACACGATCAATTGTACCAGGTTAGGTTGCGGGTTTGTGCATATTGGCAACAATGAATGTCTTCCTTGTATTGCCTCTAAAGGGCGCAGGATAGAATATGTAATATCAGCTCTTATGCGTGATTATGATTACATTTGAATGCTTAATCATGGATATCGCGTTTCTGAGTGAAAGAATAACAGTCCAAAGCCTTTCTGGCCGATAAAGTACAATACACTTACGTTTCAGCAGGGAATACGGCATCCTCGCAATTTGACACCCAAATAGCAAACTACATATATATCAACAGAGAAGACAATATGCACCTGCACCTCCGTGAAAAGCTCTATACTCATGAATATAATTCATTTAAAATCACCTTATTACTTAGCCTTGCGGGACAGATTTATTTTCACAAGAAGCCATAATGTTATCACGACTACACGTCGCGCGACTATTAGAGAGCTACCGAGGCTGATATTGTCGGGTTTGGGAAACATGACGAAGTGAGCTACCGAGGCTTGCAAAGATACAATGGCGCAAGACGCACTTTTCGCTGCGGTTCACCATTTATTACGTACTCCGCATACTATATATTGCCTAACCTAGAGGCCGAGCGGTCTATGGCGTGGGTCTGCGGCCGTTCGCTTCTTTGGATTGTGGGTTCGAATCACACCGGGGGCGTGGAGGTCCGTCTCTTGTGCGTGTTGTGTGGTGTCTGGTAGAGGTTTCTGCGACGGGCCGATTACTCATCCAGAGGAGTCCTACTGAACGTGGTGTGTTTGCTCGAGGGTGATATCGAAACCTCCACAATGAGGAGGCCTAGGGCCACTGAGCCGTCGAGCCATGAAAAAAAGCAACTATTTTATGCTTCTTTAACAAAATCAATTTTAAGAAAACCAAATTTAGGCTTTGTGTTTGTGTGAGTACAAAACATGCAAAAGCTTGGGTTTTGATTTCTGCGTTAAAGACGTGTATTTATGTGTGTGTGCATATATATATATATATATATATATATATATATACGCGACCCAAAAAATGTCAACAAACAATGTGTCATAAGTCTGATATATACACAAACGCTACTTATTCATGAATTCCGCCAAGTGAACAGCAAACAAGCATTTTGTTGTGTCGTGGCATGGATAGCGTATCATCAGGACAAAGTGCACAATATACCTTTCTTTAGATACTATACTGTGATGAAAATGGAGGGTTCTCTTGCTAGTTATCAATTCTTGTTTGGCTGTTTGGAATAAACTATCACTTTGTCCGTATTCGCCCTGCATTTCTTTGTGGACATACATGACAACAGTATCCAACAGAAATTTGTTATGCTTTATTGTGGAAGGGAAACGTAAGAGATAAAAATTATAAGGAAATCGGGCACCATTAATTTCTCTGCCGATGTTTTGCCATTTGCTGTTTGTAGCGGCCAAAGCTGAGACCGGGTACGATGGCTAACTCGGTCTGGTGGCCGGATGCATAGTAACATATACACCAACCGTGCGCAAGTATCACGCAGTTGGAGACATGGATCAGAGTAGAGTTAGAGATGCGCGCGGATGAGAGATGCATCTATGACAGGCACTGTGGTTACATCCGTAGCGTAGCGTAGCCTAGCAAGTGGGTCGGGCGGAGTAGTAACTTGGCGGCCCTAGCGACATCTTCAGATTGGCGTTAGTTTGCGTTAGTTGTCACTTCACATTCTTCACAACAGATGGCATGAGTGCATTCAACCACGCATGCATCAGATTTCGACCAATCA
>Ga0123355_10009266_pt1 | contig 14948 bp, 8 predicted proteins | sample TergutEmb28metaG_3_FD_89872 | JGI IMG/M metagenome (GOLD analysis project Ga0123355, IMG submission 89872) | Embiratermes neotenicus P1 segment gut microbial communities from Petit-Saut dam, French Guiana - Emb289 P1 | ecosystem: Host-associated > Arthropoda: Insects > Digestive system > Gut ...
CAGTGCTGGTGCGCTTCTACACCACGAACACCACCACGCCATACAGATTTGAATGGCGCCGTGCATCCGACAACAGCCTGATAGGCTTCGACGACCGTACCGGTACAACCGGAGCTGCTGTAACCATCGGAGCAAACACAACCTTAACCGCCGGCTACACGTTCGCCGCCGCCAACCCTGGCAACGTACTGAGCGGCAACATAGCCGGAGACGGCTCCACAGTGCTGGTGCGCTTCTACACGACGAACACCGCCACGCCATACAGATTTGAGTGGCGCCGTGCCGACGGCAGCCTGATCGGCTTTGAAAACCGTACCGGCACAACCGGAGCTGCTGTAACTATCGGAGCAAATGCAGGCGTAACCGCTGGCTATACGTTTGATGGAGCCAACCCGGGCAACGTACCGGCCGGCAACATAGCCGGAAATGGTTCCACAGTGCTTGTGCGCTTCTACACCGCAAACACAAACACGCCGTACAGATTTGAATGGCGCCGCGCCGACGGAACCCTGCTGGCTTTCGATGACCGCATCGGCACAACCGGAGCAAGTGTGAGCATCCCGCTGAACGTTTTCCCAGGTTACACATTTGCCCCCGGCCACGCAGATAACGCAGTGACCGGCAATATTGCCGGAAACGGTTCCACAGTACTTGTGCGCGTCTACACGGCAAACACCAACACGTCATACAGAATTGAATGGCGCTGTACATTATGTGGCCTGCTGACTTTCGAAAACCGTACCGGCACAACCGGAGCTGCTGTAACCATCGGCGACCACCCAAGCTTAACCGGTGTTGGCGGCTACATGTTTGACGCAGGCAATCCGGGCAACATACTTACCGGCAACATAGCCGGAGACGGTTCCACAGTGCTGGTGCGCTACCACACAGGCAGCACCCCTGTAGTAAGTCCTGTCATAAGATACGGCAGAGAAGGCGAGCTGTTCGCCTACACATTAAGGGTAGACGGCTTCACCCCGGCCGTGTTATGGACCATGGCTGGCACATTGCCTGTTGGGCTGAACTTTGATCCACAACAAGGCTTAATTTCAGGTACGCCTGCTACGGCAACCTATCCCTTCTCGGAGTATGTTGTTATGGTTACTGCGATGAATGTTCACGGCACTTCCAGTCCTCCTACACCCGTAACAATTAGAATACGGCCACCGCAATTTATGGTGACCATAATGAATAATCCTGCGTTTGCAGGCGGTACTGCCAGCGGCCAAACACCGTCCGGACTCCATACAAGGGGAGCGACCGTTTCCCTGGTACAGGGAACCAACCCAATGTTTGATTTTGTGGGCTGGAGTTCTTCAGATGTAACGATTAGCGGCTCAAGCTTTACCATGCCTAGTGGCCCTGTTGTAGTCGTTGCCAATTGGAATGTTCTCGACCCTGATAGCAACGGAGGCCCCGGCGGTAACCAAGGCGGTGTCGGAGGTACCGGCGGTGGTGGCGGCACCGGAGGTGGAAATGGAGGCGGAAATGGAGGCGGCGCCCAAGGTCAAGGTCAACCGGAAACCCCTGCACAAGCTGCACCACCCACACCTGCCCCGCCGATGCCCCTGTTCGCTCCTCCCGTAACACCGGAACCGATCATTGAAGATTTTGCAGAAGACCCAATCCCGCTTGTGGAAGAAGTTGAGCCATACGAACCCGTAGCGATTGAAATCGAAGAAGACCTAATTCCGCTTGCGGAACCTGAAACGGATTCCGGAACATGGGCGCTGTTCAACCTGATCCTGGGTATTGTTGGAGCTGTTATGGCCGCTGTGGTGTGTATCCGCGCTATAGTTAAAAAGAACCGCCTAGGCAGGAGAGCCAGCTCGGTATGGCTGCCCGTAACCATTATCTCCGGCGTTGCAGGAATACTTCTCTTCACAATCACGCAAGACTGGTCTAACGTCATGACATTCGTGAACATGTGGACAATCGTTCAGGCGGTTATCTTCGCAGTAGAAGTTGTAGCTATCGCACTCTTGCGGAAGAATGACGCCGGCGAAGCAGGCGGCTCCGATCAAGGACAAAAAGAGCACGCATATGCGAGCAACAGCAAATAACAAAGATATGGCACAGCATAGAAAGACGGGTGACTTTTGTCACCCGTCTTTCCTGTTTGTTACCTTAGACAAAACCATATGAGCTTTCTTGAGACCTTTAATGAGAGTATGGCAGTTGATATAAGCAGGCAGAGTACCGATTTTTAGCGACAACCATCGTTAGCCCTGAATTACAACCATAGCATCTTCACCTACCGCCAAATACTCGCGTACACCGAGATTTTGTACTATAGTGCCTTCTGCTTTGAATGTACCGGGGTTTACCACTCTTGCATAATAATAATACACACGCACGTCGTCAAATCTGCTGTGATGGTCGAAGAATATGATTCTCTGCCCCTCAATTGTGGCGTGACGCCATCGCGCTGTATTGCCGTCGGCTGCAAAGCGCAGGGAACCGCTTACCGGTACCAGTCCCGCAGGCAAAAAGTCAGTGACCATATAAGAGCCGATTATCGCCTTTGCGGAATAATCGATCGATATTTGTACGCGTACTAAGTCACCTTGCTCAAAGGTGTTGGTACCCACTACTCTGCCCTCTCTGAAAAATTGGCGAGTAACCGTTATGTCGTTGTCGACGATTTCTATTTCTTCCAGCTGCGTGCGGTGAAGGGAGATCGCGCTTACATCACCCGTCACCGAAACCAAGTTAAACTCGCCCAAGTTTTGGGCGGGAATCTGCAACGTGAAACTACCTCCATCGGCGAGGTCGCGCGTCATTCTTTCGCCGAATAGCGTGTATGTTATGCTGGCCGCGCTATCGCTTTTCTGGGCGATCTCATGGGATATGAAAGCCAGTCTGCCAACGCTGATCAGCAAGTCGTCGCTGTGGTTGCGGGCAACATACCCATGCAGTCCCAATGCTTCTGGTATTCCGAGTTCTGCCGCCAATAGTGCGACGACTGAGGTCGCCTCCAAAATTTCGCCGTGTCTGCTGCCTGTATAAACGCGGTAATAAGGTTCGATCCGCTGTATCTTTGGCGCAATCCGCTCGTCAAATATTGCGGCTGCTGCGCCTGTCTCGCCGATAGCTGCAAAACCCAGCGCAATGTATGCGAAATCTCGTACCGGCAAGTCCTCTACTATTGCGAAGCTTTGCAGGTCGAGCAGCACCGGCTCTCTCATCATGGCTAACCCGTATAACGCCTGCATCCTGTTGCCGACCGGGGATTCTTCATACATGTAGTAGAGATAGTCGCGCAGGGCGTTTATGTTAAGTTCATCCGTTATAAACGGCATCAACATCACAGTGAGCGCAAGGTCGCTTGCGGCGTATGGAAGCATAGCAAGCCCGCCGTCCTCCCGCTGGTATTCCCTTGGGTTGAAGCTGTCTGCCCGGACGAACATTTCGGTTTCTGGGAAGTGTTTTTCGATTAGCTGCGTGGCCTCATTGTACAGTACAAACCCTTCCAGCCTCGCGCCGCGCACATGGCGCATACCCAGAAGCTCGTGCAAGAATTGCCCACGCCCACGATCTGTAAATGTGATGGAAGTAAGTCCTTGCACGCCAACTTCAAACACGGTATCCGCCGTTACGTCGTAGAAGACGGCAGTATCGACCTGCCTGTGAGAGGTTATCACTCGATACGAATGCTTTACTGCGTCGCTCAGACCGTTGTCGGCAGTCGCTATAATGATAAGCGTGTGTTCACCCTCTTGCGTAATTTCCGGGAGGGGGATGTTTACACGCTCGAACGATGCGCCGCTGGCTCTGAGGATTCTATCGGGTGCGTCTGCGCTCCAAACCTCGAAGTTGATTCTCTCGCCGCCAGAAAGGCCAGTGCCGTAAACATTCACGCCGAGAGTCGGTCTATCTCCCACCAAAAATATATCGTTAAGTGAATAATGTAAGAACATGGGGTTTGTGACTATGATGTTCTGAACGTCGTTACCCGCGTATAAGTCAGTGGTTATTCCCGACGTCGTCAGCCGCCATGATGTAATGTTGTCAGGAAGGCGGAAAGAAAATCTGGCTTCGCCCCGTGTGCTCGTGCGGATGGAGGCGAAAACGGCGGCGTCCTCAAAATCTTCCCTGATTGGCGTTGCCGATGCGTCCTCGCCGCCACCGCCAGTCGCAGGAGCCGCTGCACCACCGAGATCCGGTACGTCAGGATCGACCGGCAGGCTGCCATCACTTTCAAAGCCGGCGCTTACAAATGTCCTGTGCGTTGCCCTTCTGATCCTTATACCTGAGCTAACAGACCTGTACAACAAAGTTCGCGTATTCACCGTATAGTCTCTTAAAGCGAACAATGCTTCGTCCACAACGCTGAGATTAATATTTGCGGATTTGGGGTTGCCGTCGCCGTCCGTGGCGGTGATTGTAACCCCAACGGTATCGCCCGGCCTGTACGATTCTTGGTCGGTTGTTACGTCTAATATCAACTCGCGGCTCCCGATGTTGAAACTAAGGTTCCGACTCATAGAATGATATGTGTGTCCGTTGAAATGAAACGCATACACTGTGGCATTTGGCAGATGCTCCTCGGCAAACGCAAACGAGCGTACGTTAGAGCCTGCCTGAAAATCCAGGATTCCATTGCTGGCCACCACAAAAAGGGAATTGCCACTTGTAAGCAGTTCGGCGCCCTGTTTTATGGAAAGCTCAACCAGATCGCCTATGTCGTAATTCCATCTCTCCGCATGCAGATAAGGCAACGGGTCGTTTGCGCGTTGGAAGAAGCTTGCGAAATTGCGTCCGACGAACACATCTTGTGTGATTGTCCGCCCATTGCCGTCAATTGTGGTTAGCCGGGCGCGGTAGCTTTCGTTTTCGCGATTGGGAACAACAAAGTCTATATTTGCTTCGCCGTTTTGGCCTGTTGTCATCTCAAAGCTATTAATAACTTCTTCTCGGTGCTGGTGGCGGTATCGCGGGACTACCCTGCGCTTTATAAAGCAGTAGAACTCCCCATCACGCACCGGCTCCCAATATATACGGACGACTTCAACCGAAACTACTTGCCCGCTGACCGGTGCATCCAAGAAATCACCGCTATGCTGCGCACTGCCGTCGTTAAGGCGATCCAGGGTGACACCATGGACGGCTATAGCAAGGCTTGCATCTTTGCCCTCTCGGCTTGCATGCGCCGTCACATCTATGTCGTTGATAAATACGCGGACGCGCTCCTCTACTCGTGTCCAGCCTATTTCGGGAAGGGTTGCCCAAGCGGAAAATTGCAAGTCTGTTTGCCCCTGAGCGTACTCACGCTCATCATCCGGAACAATCTCCGCTATCGAGACCTCGACTACGCCGTTAAGATTCGTTACCCCTTGCCCTCTCTCGCTTTGCAACTGCCACCCCCAAAATTCATAGTCAATTTCAAGTTCCGAAACAGGCGTCCCCTCAAAGAACTCGACCCCTGCGGTGAAAGTCACGCTCTCTCCCACAAAAGCTGCCGGTCTGTCCGCGCTTACAAGAAGCTGATAGGGCGGCTTAACAAAGTCCTCTACGCGGAAATGTATCGAGCCCAGCGTAGTATCGCCGTGGGAGATAATCAACCTGTACGAGCCGGGGTTCAGGTTTGGCAGGTCAATCTCGCCCGAGTAGCTGCCCTCCCGGACGGTGACGATCTGCCTGTACAGGATATCCCTTGCGTTTAAATTCCAAGACCAACCTTGCACCAGCGTAGCGGTCAAATGCCGCAGTTCTTCGTCGTGATAACGGTTTTGGGCAAAGCCCCAAAAGTACAACGTGTCATCGCGCTGGAAGAGTGTGCGGTCGAGTTGTAGGACTGTCCAATATCCGTCGTCCACAGTTGGCTCGTTCGGCCACCGCGCCCTGCTCTCGTTTACTCCAGAAAATACCAGCTCAACTTCTTTGCCGTCAGCGGCGCGGACGCTCAACTGCTCGAATACGTTTTCCCCCCGCTGGACAATGGCGATTCCGTTTTCGTCCGTCTGGAAGCTGTAGCTATTTGCGTGGTCATAAACCTGTGCGCCTAAAGCGGGGAGGCCCGTGGTCATATCGTTTACCCAGACAATGGCCTTCTCGGCGTCCGAGATTATCTGCACTGCCAAGTCGCTGATCTGCACAATCATCTGGTCGCTCAAGCCATCCACCGCCGCGTCTATTAAGTAAAACCCCGGAGGGAGTACATCGGGCAACACCAAAGTCTCAGTGTGAGATTGACCCTGCCGCTCGGTAATCTCAAAGGACGCCAGGCTATCAAGCCCCGCCGTTTCGACAAGGCCCTCCCCCCGTGAAAAATTCGCCCAGCGCGGCAATTCCCTCAACTGGCGAACTGCATCTATAGCTTGATCGCGGTCGTCAAGCCGGTAAACACTGATATGTACTGCCGGTCTGACAACCGCTTGCCGGTCATAGTTAACCCAAAATCTGACATTTGGCGGTTCGAAGGACGGCAACTCCTCGAAGTTGGACAAAAAGCTGACGGAATTTAGCCAGCTCTGACTATGCCCTTCGGCCGGTTCGGCTTCCGTTTCAAACGCGAATATGCGGTCATCGGAGATGACGTCACCTTCGTTGGCTAGCCCGACTCCCGCCTCAATGGTAACGGTGTAAAGCTGCCGATGCTCCAGCGGCGAAGTCGGCATAAATACAGCCGTAGCTCCCCTGTGTATAAACCGCCCTTCAACGTGGGGATAAATGCTGAAGTGGTCGGATATATTGGTCTCCCCCCGAACCGAAAAAGCAATCTCAATCCCTGTGTCAACCGGCACACGAGTAGACTGGTGCTCGGGCAGGGTCGAGATTATCTGAAACTGCACAGCCGTTTGGAACGCCCATGTTATATCCGGGAGCTCATCGCGCTCCAGCCGGAATATGTACAGGTTATTGTGCGAAAGCGGCATGGCGGGTGTGACCAAAAACGTGTATTCGTTCTGCCTTATAACAACCGGTAGCGGCTGCCCATCAATCAGCATTGTGGGCATGGCGTCCAGCATTTTATGTGGGGTCGTTAAAGTAAATGAAGTTGAAATGTCAATCCCCATTTCGCCGGACACATCCGGTACAAGAGTATAGCCGCCTCGCGTAAGGTTATCTTGCGCTTCGTTATTGTTGGGCTGGCCGCTACAGGCTGTCAACGAAATGGCAGCATATGCTATAATTAAAAAAACGAAAATACTCGTTTGCCTAAACATGAAATATCTATGCTCCCTTCATTTTCGCTTGTATTATAGCAGATTTTGGTCGAAATCACAAAAAGCTTGTTACCATTTTCGATTTTAAGTCGTTCTGTCGCGCTATGCGCTTTCATCATTTGTTTTATGATCCCGTTCTTTTCGCTCAAAGGCCGATAGTTGATAAAGTTAGACTACATTATCTTAGAAATTCCGGATGAAAATATTGTCGAATGATGTTGAGCGAAAGTTGTTGCAATCTGGAGATTGATATGGTAAAATGTTTATGAAATGCGTCGAGTACAATGGGACGCAGTAGAAAAACGTTGGAAGGTGGTATTTATAATAGAAAAATTCTCTGTCTTAATTATTGATGACGACCATGAATGGTGCGCCAAACTCAAGACATACCTTGAAAAATGCTCGCATTTCGATGTGATGGAGCCTGTACACTCTGGAGATACCGCAATCAAACATATTGAGTTGTATAGACCAGACGCCATTATTCTCGACTTGCTGCTCCCGGTTAATGATGGGCTATATATTATCGACTATATAGATAGCAAAATTTCCGGTTATAAGCCAATCATTTATGTGATGTCAATATTCAACACGGAAAAAATCAATCGGTTGCTGAGCGGATATGATGCAGTGGACTACTACAGCATCAAGCCGGTGAATCCAGAATCTGCAACAACTGCACTGCTTAACCTTCTTACCACACAACCAAGCGACCAAGAATATCGCGTAGAAAAGGTGGAGGATGTTAACCCACCGGCGGGGCTTGATTTAGTGGTCGAGGATTATTTGCGCAAGCTGGGTATTGGAACGGCTACCCTTCAGACAAAATGCATCCGTGTAGCCATCGAAATAATCATACAGGCGAATAAAGGCAGCCGAATCGGGATGATGGAGTTATATAAACAGACAGGGCAACGGTTTGATCCACCGCTATCGACGCCGGCTGTTGAGCGCCACATTAGAACGGCAGTTATAAGCATCAAGAAAAAGCGCACACCTCTTTTTGAAGCGTACTTTCCCGATGACGGCATCGCAGTAAACAACAGCACATTTGTGCAGGAGTCCGCTAATATGCTGAGACGATGGATTACGGAGAACAGCAATGATACAATTTTTGGCAGACAAAACAGCGAGCTACTTAGCAAAAGGTGATGACCCCGCCGATGTAGAGGTAATTGCCTACGGGTATTATATTTTTTACCAGCAGTGGCTAATGACTCTTGCGATATTGCTCGTGGCTCTGCCGTTTGGATGGTTCTTTTCTATTCTGGCTTCGCTGGTAACTTCTTTGGCGATGAGAGGTTGTGTATGCGGCACTCATGCAACTCATCCGCTCGTTTGTAAGATCGCGTCCTTTGCCGTAGCCTTTACCCCGGTTATTTTGGCGGAAGTATTTGCGCTTAGAATAGTACCGATTGCCGCTATAATAATGTACGTACTCGGCGCTATAATGATTGTAAAATACGCCCCGGGCGACACCGACGTCAAAAAGATTCACAACCCTGCTATTCGCAAAAGCATGAAAATTCAGGCCATGGTTCGGTTGTCGGTCTTCTTCGTTGTGGCAATGCTTATAAATGGCCGCTTCCCGGAGATTGCGTTTGTAATAGCAACTACGGCTTTTATAGCATGTTGTTTTGTACACCCTTGGGCCTATCGTTTATTTGGCTTTGACCCGGTAACAAAAGAGGCTCTAAGGTCGAGACATTAAAGGATTATAACCCCTTTGTCGCTCGGCCTTTTTAAATTAAGGTAAAGGAGATGTAGTTTTGAAAATTTTGAAAGAATCCCTGAAAAAAATGGGCGAAAAGATTGCAGAGACTGAAGTTATTGACGCGCGCACTCCTCCACGTTTCTTTTATCAACCCAAGCCCCCCGCAAAAATTCAGGAGAAGATGGACAAGCTAAACAAAGGCTTGTAATATTCCGCTCCTTAGGGCGTAGACTTTTTTAGTCTGCGCCCTATTGCTATTTTACCGGTATACATGATAACATATGATCAAAACAACTTGAAAAAGAGGACGATCGTTATGATAAGTCTTGTAGCGATGCACATTATTGGATACTTGTCGGTGGTGCTGCTAACTGCGTCCATGCTAAATATCGCAAAGATTGAGTGGAAATTAAAACAGGTACTCCTTGCGATCGCCGTCCTCCAAATTATAAACGTGATTGTAACATCGGTGTTTAACATCACGTTGCTGACCATATATTTGTGGGTTTTGCTGACTGTTCTCGTTTTCCGGGCATTGTTTAAGCAGCCTTGGATAAAGAGCGTGTTTATAGCAGTTTTTGCAAACTTTATAACTGCAATAATCGAGTACGCAGTTATTCTTGTCATTATTGCATCGCCTGAATCCGCGAAGGTGCTTATGCTCGAAAACCTATACATATCCAGAGCAATTTCTACCGCTGTTTTTGCGTTGTTATATGTATTTTCAAGAAGATTCAAAGATAGAGAATCCTCTCCGTTTGAACACTTCGCCTCAATCCACTGGATACTATACTTTTTGGCATTTGGCTTTTTTACAGATTACAATTTGATGCGTATGTTTGCTGTGTTCCCTACAACATGCAATTTGCCAAATTCTTCAGAGATAATTGTCATGGTTTTATTCTTGCTTTTCTTTCTCTACAACTTAATCTTTCTTAACAAGCTCACCAACAATATAGCTAAGACATTAAAGGCTGAACAACAGCTGGAAAAAGCTGAACATGATCTTTTATATGCCAATTCTATGGTAAGAGTATCAGATGATTTGCGTGGGTTTAGGCATGATTTTGCGAACTTTGTCAACTCAATCAACGGGTTTGTGCGCCAAGAAGATTTGCCGGGCTTAGAGGCTTATATGCAAAAGCTTTCGGTGCAAATAGTTACTTCTCAGTCAGTAGAAATAGCCGAACAAATCAAAGAAATCCCCGCTTTGTACGGCATTGTGCTGGAGAAGATTTTTCGCGCGGAAATTAGGGGAATTCATTTAAACGTCTGTGTGCTGGCAAACACGATCGACTTAAAATATTGCTCTGATCTTGATTATAGCCGTATGGTCGGTATTTTGTTAGACAATGCAATAGAGGCTTCTGAAAAAAGCAAGCAAAGAACAGCTGAGTTTTCAATACGGGCCAAGCGTGGGAGACGGATAGAAACAATGATTATAAATTCATGTGACGGAGAGGTCGATATCGATCGCATATTTGAGCAAGGCTATAGTACAAAGGAGAACCCTTCCGGCGAGGGACTATATCAAATCCGCCGGATTCAACGAAAATACCAAATTATGGGCAAATCCATAGATTTTGAGACGATATTCCGGGATGGCTCCTTTACACAGATTTTCAAGATATAAACAACTATAAAACAAAATAATTAGTCGGCGTATTTGCCGGTAATGCGTTGGCTGCATTTCGCAGCGTAAACCATGAATACACCCAGCGCGGATGGGGAGCTTTGCTCCCCATCCGCGCTGAGTGCCGTTTTTTCTAAAGCGTTTGATCAGAATGTGTAAGCATTTTTGTTGGGGCTTTGCTTGTCAAAAAACACTTGACAATATTTGCGTTTTTCGATATTATACTTATACAATCTACTACAATCTACATTATTTGTGGTTTGAGTGGAAAATCACCAAAATAAAAGGAGGTTTTTCAAATGGCAGATCATGAAAAGAAAATTTCAAAAGCGTTGTTAAAGGTTGAGAAAACGATAGAGAAACTTGATGAAACTCTGGACAAGCTGGATAATACTGACGGCAAGGTCAAACATTTTATCGAGCAAGAAAAGGCTATTCACGAGATTAAAAAAATAGCTCATGAATTTGACAAAATTGAAAAAAATGAGGAAAAGATTGACGAAAAGCTGGCGCATAGAATTACAGCGGACGTTGACGCACAAGAAAAAGCTTTAAAGAATATTGCAAATGCGGCCGATAAGCTAGGCGCAGAACTTTCAAAGATTAGCGATGATGATGGGAAATTAAAATCATTCATAGCTCAAAAGAAAATTATGCACCAAGTCAAAAAGATCCTACATAATTGCGGCCTCTATGAAAAATATGTAGAGGATGAAATCGACAGCGTTCTTTAGTAAAGATTCTTGATCTATTTTGTTCAGGATTCAAATAACAAGATACAACATACACAACAGCACGAATGCAGTTTGCATTCGTGCTGTTGTATGTTCGGAAATTCCGCTTAACAATATGTGTAGTTTTCAACTTAGTTGAAATGCGCCATGACCTCATCAAAGGTGATGTTGCCCATAAGGGAAACGATAATAACCATCATGTAATTGCTCTGCCCGCGCACAATGTAATACTGCTTTGTTTGCGTGCAATTAATATCAACGTTGGCTGAAAGGACGTCCCACGTTTGCTCTCCGATGGTGATTTGAGAGAAGTCCTTGAATGTGTAGTCAAAGAGTTCACCGGCCTCCAGTTGATTTTTGAGCAATTCCAAGTAATCTCCGGGGGAAAGGCTTACGCCGGGGGAAGTAATGGACAAGTCCTCAACTATCACCATAACATGAGAGTCGTCAACGGAGTTTTTGGCAAACATCTCGTAAAGGAGAAAGCCTGCGGCGTCGAAGACGACGCCTTCGTCTGCTATAATCTCGGAGCCGGTGTCCATCATTTCGGCTATGGCGTCGTCGTCGACAAATTTCCAGTTTTCGCCGGGCAAGGTAAAGCTGATTCCGATAAATCCGCTTGAGTATGTATCGCCGTTTATTTCCCCGCGATAAAATTTGCCGCTGTATTCGGCGTCAGCGTCATTATCATCGGGTTCGTCATATTGGCCGGCAATAGCGGGCGCGGAATCGGGGGCGGGATCTCCACAAGCGGCAAGCAGCATCATGGCAGACAGCAACAGTGCCAGAAATTTAATTTTTACTGTCATTCAATACTACACTCCTTATGACAGTTGACAGTTGTTAGTTGTCAATGTACAATTAGCTATTATAGTACTACGTTACGCGATAGACTCAAAATTCTTGTCTGCGGTGCAGACTCCTTTATTGTCAATTATCAGCTATCAATTGTAAATTGTCAACTGTCAACTGTAACAAGGGGTGTATTATGGATCCTGACAGTGATTTATTTGGGCGGATTATTCTTGTAATTGCGCTCGTATTGTTGCATGCTTTTTTTACTATGAGCAAAACATCTATTACTACTTTTAATGACGCAAAGCTGCAAAAGATGGCTGCGCAGGGCCATAAAAAGGCGGCGCTGATTGTCCGGCTTGTGAGCGATCCTTCGCGATTTTTTGCCACTGTCAAAGTAGGGGTGACCCTTTCGGGTTTTTTCGCGGCGGCTATAGCGGCCGATACCTTTTCCCGTTACCTGGAAATAGCGCTGGCGCGGCTTCCCATTCCCGAAATGGTGTCAAGGGGAATTTCCTTTGCGGTGGTTGTTCTGTTAATCGCGATGGTTGCCATTGTTTTTGGCGACCTTGTGCCCAAGCGGGCGGCGGGAACCGAGAAGAACCATGAAAGTATCGCGATGGCGCTCTCATGGCCGTTTGCGTTTTTCATCTGGTTCTTAAGGCCGTTTGTCGCTATGTTTTCTTTTTTAAGCGGCGTGGTACTGCGCCTTATGGGCATTGATCCCAACAAAAACGACGAAACAGTAACCGAAGAAGAAATCCGTATGTTGCTTGATGAAGGCAGCGAAGAAGGCAATATCGAGCAAAGCGACAAGGAAATGATAAACAATATATTTGATTTGGGCGACACCCGGGTGAAGGAAATGATGATCCACCGCACCGATATGGTAGCGATTGAAAAGGGTTCCGATTTGCGGGAAATAGTGGATATAGTCGTGGACAGCGGCTACACCCGCATCCCGGTATACGAAGGCGATTTGGATAAAATCGTGGGTATACTGTATGTTAAGGATCTGCTCAAGCTTATTACACGCAGCCCCGGCGGCTCCTTTGATATAAGCGAGTACCTGCTGGAACCTTTTTACGCGATAGATTCAATGCGCTGCAAGCTTCTCTTTTCCATGCTTAAAGAAAAAAAGATGCAAATGGCCGTGGTTGTGGATGAATACGGCGGCACCGCCGGCATAATAACAATGGAGGATCTTCTGGAAGGCATTGTAGGCGACATCAAGGACGAATACGACCAGGACGAAGAAGATGATATCTCCCACATCGAATCAGGCGCCTATATTATGGACGGAATCGCCGACCTGGAAGATGTATGCGAAACTCTTGGACTTGAGCCTGAGAAGGAAGATTTGGAAGAATTTGAAACCATAGGCGGTTACATTGTCCACAAGCTGGGATATATCCCGGAAGAAGATGAACAGCCAAGCATAGTCGTTGGAAACATCCTCTTTACCGTCCAAGCAATGGAAGACAGACGTATCGCCAAGTTAAAAGCGGAACGCCGGGAATCAGACGCCAGTGATCAGAATACAGCGCAGCCCGAAAGTATTTCCTGATTTTTACTTCCCACTTCTTATCGGAGGTGACGCCAGATGCAGACAACCCTAAGCACCCAACCACACATATTGCGGGTGTGGCGGGTTGTTTTAGTTTTGGCCTTGCTGCCATTTTCGTTTTTCTGCTCATTAATCTTGCGGCCGGGTTCAGCGCTTTGGTGGGTCATTACCGCGCTTTGGGCCGGCGGCTTCTTGTTTTGTTACCTGTTTTATCTTCCGGCAAAACAACGGGGACTTTCCTTGATGCTAAACGACGAAAAACTTGTAATCATTGCAAGCGTATTCTCAACGGTCGAGCGGATAGTTCCACTTGAAAGCGTCCAGTTTGTGCGGGTGAGGAGTAGCCTGCTCCACAGACGTATGGGACTTGCCGCTCTGGTCGTGGTCTGCGCCGGCGGAAAAGTCATTATGCCGGGGCTAAATATTGCTCAAGCCCGGGAGCTGGCATTACAATTAACAATGAAGGAGTCTGCCTCGCGGACGAATTAAAAATCATCGCGCGCGGCGTGATAGCTAGGGCATGTTGGCAAAAACCACCAAAAATACGGGCTGTTAGCTTTATGTCAACAGGCCCTGACAACTAAGCGCAAGCAAGAACCAAAGCAGGAGGAGAATCAATGCGCGCGCATCCGATTACCATAATTGGGAATTTATGGATAACACGGTATCTTATATTCATCCCGGTGTTGCGCGGATTTTTTTTGGCGCTCCGGGGCGATTTGGCTGATTGGGCGCGGGGCTCCTGGCTGGATATTATGATCCTGCTTATCATGCTATGTTTTGCTGTTTTGCGATGGCGTGGGGTATTGCTTTTGTGGGATGAGAAGCTGCTTCATATCCGATCGGGGTTGATTTTGAGAGCGGATACAACTATCCCTTGGGAAAAAATCGTCACGGTGTCTGTGTATGAATCCTTTTATCTAAAGCCGTTTGGGGCGGTGCAGCTGTGTTTGGATACAATCGGCGGCAATTCGCGGGAATCGGATTTAAGCATCCTGCTTGATCCCGGAACCGCGGGGCTTCTGCTGAAAAAACATGGCGGGAATTTTTCCCGGGAGTGTAGTTTTGCCCCAAGCAAAAGATCTGTACTGGCCCAAAGTCTGTTAAATTCAAATTCTTTTGCGGGAATTGTGTTTGTTGCCGTTTTTATTTGGCAGAGCGGGCAGTTGCTTGGTCAGGAACTTACCGGCGAAGTAATCGGCGCGTTTGAGGGAGTAACCAGGGCGCTGGCGTTTGGATTGCCTCCGGCTGCTGCGGCGATAGCGTATCTGTTGCTGGCAGGTTGGGCGGTCAGCTACCTGCTTGAATTTAGCCGCTACAGGGATATGCGGATAAA
>Ga0123355_10009268_pt1 | contig 14948 bp, 9 predicted proteins | sample TergutEmb28metaG_3_FD_89872 | JGI IMG/M metagenome (GOLD analysis project Ga0123355, IMG submission 89872) | Embiratermes neotenicus P1 segment gut microbial communities from Petit-Saut dam, French Guiana - Emb289 P1 | ecosystem: Host-associated > Arthropoda: Insects > Digestive system > Gut ...
TAACAATAACAACGGCGGCGGTAACAATAACAACGGCGGCGGTAACAATAACAACGGCGGCGGTAACAATAACAACGGCGGCGGTAACAATAACAACGGCGGCAATAACAATAACAACGGCGGCAATAACAATAATAACGGCGGCAATAACAATAACAACGGTGGCAATAACAATGGCGGTTCTGGTGGTAGCGGTGGTGGAACAAGCGGCGGCGGAACTACTGGTAGTGGCAATGTCTTCGGTTCGGGTGGTAGCACTGCAAGCCGTCGAACTACTACAACATCCACAACGCGCCTAAACTACAATTTCCAAGACGAAACCACCGAATTCAGAATCGGTTCTGGAGTACCTCTTGTAATCGTTGTTGAAAGGGCATTTTCAAATTTTGCTGGCGTAAGAGTAAACGGCAGAACCATCACTCGCGACACTGATTTCAGCATAGAAAGCGGAGCAGATAACACCACAATAGTCACAATTTACTCCAATTTCCTTAATAGCTTAATTGTAAGGCGGCACACATTAGAGATACGCTTTACTGACAATGCTATTGCACGCACGCATTTTTCCGTTCTAGCTGGAGAAGTTGCAACCCAACTGCCAACAACAACCGAATTACCAGAATTACCAGAACCATCCTACACGCCAGACCCAACACCAGACTTCACGCCGATTCTACCTGACCCCGACCCAATTTTTAACCCACCCGTTCAAGTACCAGAATTTACGAACTCTTTTGTTGACGTAAACGGGAATGATTGGTTCTATGTCGCGGTAGCCTTTGCAAGCGGAAGCGGCCTGATGGCTGGAACAAGCACTAACCCAATGACATTTAGCCCCAACATGACGCTAACTCGTGGCATGGCTGTCACAATTTTCTATCGTCATGCTGGTAGCCCAGATGTAAGCGGATTAGCAAATCCATTTGGCGATGTTGCAGACGAAACATGGTATTCCGACGCAGTAAGATGGGCGGCGGCAAACGGTATTGTAAGCGGCTTAGGCAATGGAGAGTTCGCACCAGACAGCAACATCACAAGGCAGGATATGACTGTTATATTAAACAGTTATGCTAATTTTGCTGGAATGGAATTGCCTGTAAATCACAATTCCACCAACTTTAACGATGAAGCAGAAATAGCTGGTTACGCAAGAGAAGCCATTGAACGCTTCTATCGTGCGGATATTATCGGCGGAAGACCGGGCAACGTATTTGACCCAAGGGGCAATGCAACCCGCGCAGAATTCGCCGCTTTAATGATGAATTTCTTAGAAGCAGTAAACAGGTAAGGAAAAATTAAAGCCCATCAGGGGCGCGATTAGGGCGCGTTCCCACTAAAAGAAAATACAGATTTGCGCGGAAATATAGACCGCAAAGATGTGTTTTCGTTAGTGGGAACACGTCTTGTATCGCCCTTGATGGGTTTTTGTTTGCACCTTTCATTTTCTATATCATTTTTGTTCAAGCCGAAAAAGCCGAAAATCCACCCCTTTTGTTTTTGTTTCTAATAGTGTATAATACTGGCGGGAACGTTTTTGTGCTCTAATTGAGAGTACTCACAAATAATAGATTTGGGAGGTCAAAAATGGCAAATGTTGTAGAAATCCGCTGGCACGCAAGAGGTGGACAAGGTGCAAAAACCGCGTCCGAATTGTTGGCTGAAGCGGCGTTTAACACGGGGAAATATGTTCAAGGGTTTCCAGAATACGGCCCTGAGCGTATGGGCGCGCCAATCGCAGCATACAACAGAATTTCTGACGAAAAAATCAGAATTCACAGCAATATCTACGAACCTGATTTTGCTGTAGTGCTTGACGAATCACTAATCGAATGTGTTGATTTAACTGCGGGGCTTAAAGACAGCGGCGCGATTATTGTAAACACATCCAGAACACCTGATGAAATTAAGGCTGAATTGGGTGGATACAAAGGCAAAGTATGTACTATTGATGCAAGAGCCATATCAGAAGACTGCATTGGCAGATATTTCCCTAACACACCTATGCTTGCAGCAATCGTTAAGGTATCCGGCGTTATGGATGATGAAACGTTCATCAAGGATATGGAAACATCGTTAAAACGCAAATTTGAAAGCAAACCACAAGTTGTTGAAGGTAACATGAACGCGTTCAAACGCGCAATATCGGAGGTGAACGGTTTATGAACGCAGGTAAAGGTGTAAAACTTGTATCATGGAAAGAAATTACCCATGGTAGTCACGTTTTTGAAGCGGGCAATGCCAAAAATTTCAAAACTGGTGACTGGAGAAGTCAAAAGCCCGTTTTCGTTGCAGAAAACTGCAAGCAATGCCTGCTTTGCTTCCCCGTCTGCCCTGATTCTGCAATACTTTTAGACGATAATGCTCAAGTAAAAGGCTTTGATTATGATTTTTGCAAAGGTTGTATGTGTTGCAAAGAGGTATGTAATTTCAAAGCTATTGAAAGGGAGGACGTATAAATGGCCAGAAGAGAGAGGCTAAGCGGCAACGAGGCTGTTTCCGTCGCATTTAAGCAAATTAATCCTGACGTTGTTGCAGCATATCCTATAACGCCATCAACGGAAGTTCCGCAATTCTTTTCGATGTACGCCGCCAATGGTGAAGTAGATACCCAGTTTATTCCTGTTGAATCAGAACATAGTGCGATGAGTGCTTGTATTGGTGCCCAAGCAGCAGGCGGACGCTCTATGACAGCCACTAGTGCGCAAGGATTGGCACTTATGTGGGAAATGCTGTATATAGCATCAGCCTATAGGCTTCCAATAACACTTGCGGTAATAAACCGTGCATTGTCCGGTCCGATTAATATCCACTGTGACCATTCTGATTCTATGGGCGCGAGAGACAGCGGTTGGATACAACTTTACAGTGAAGATTGTCAAGAGGCATATGACAACTTTATACAAGCGGTCAAAATTGGCGAGCATCCTGATGTTATGCTTCCAGTAATGACCTGCCTTGACGGCTTTATTACTTCTCATAAGGTTGAAAATCTTGACCTTTTGGATGATGAAGAAGTCAAAGCATTTGTTGGCAAATATAATCCTCCATACCATTTGATGGACAAGCAAAAACCAATGTCCATGGGGCCACTTTCCCTTCCTTTCCACTATTTTGAATCAAAACGCCAACAAGCAGAAGGCATGAAAACATCCATCAAAGCAATCCTTGAAGTTGCGGCAGAATTTGAAAAAGTAACTGGCCGTAAATATGGATTGTTTGAAGAGTACAGAATGGAAGATGCCGAAGTTGCTACTGTAATTGTTAACTCAACAGCAGGTACTGCAAAAGACGTTGTGGACGAGCTAAGAAAGCAAGGCGTTAAAGCTGGGCTTCTTAAACTCCGTGTATACAGACCTTTCCCTGTAGAACAAATCACAAAAGCTTTGTCGAAATGTAAAGCGGTTGCTGTTATGGATAGGGCTGATTCACTAAACGCCGCAGGTGGGCCAATTTTTACAGATGTTACTTCTGCTATGTTTGGGCGCGTTGATGGTGTTAAGGTTGTAAACTATATCTACGGGCTTGGTGGTCGTGATGTTAAAACGGACGATATCAAGTTGGTTTATGACGACCTTGCAGAAATAGCAAAAACAGGCACCGTTAAAGAAGTCTATAATTATTTAGGCGTAAGGGAGGTTTAGTGATGGCATATAGTTTGAAAGAATGGGCTAAACGGCCCGAGCGTTTTACTGGCGGACACAGGTTGTGTGCTGGGTGCGGGGCAACTCCTGTTGTGCGCACATTATTGCGGGCACTTAAGCCTGAAGACCATGCTGTAGTTTCTGCCGCCACAAGCTGCGTTGAGGTTTCCAGCTTTTTATATCCATACACTGCTTGGGAAGATTCCTTTATCCACAGCGCGTTTGAAAACGTTGCGGCTACCATTTCTGGAGCGCAGGCGGTATATGAAGCCAAAAAACGTAAGGGCGAAATAGTACCTGAAACCAAGTTCATTGCTATTGCAGGTGACGGCGGCACATATGATATAGGATTACAAGCCTTGTCTGGTGCTATGGAACGTGGACATGATATGGTTTATGTATGCTACGATAATGGTGCTTATATGAACACAGGTATTCAACGTTCTAGTTCTACACCAGCATATGCGGCAACTTCTACAACACCTGCTGGTACAGTTGTACCAGGCAAAATTCAGCATAAAAAAGACCTTACTTTGATAATCATGGGTCATAACATTCCTTATGTAGCACAAACATTGCCTTTGAGCAATTTTAAGGATATGAGCGAAAAGTGCGAAAAAGCTCTTTATACAAAAGGTGCGGCATTCCTTAATATACTCGCGCCTTGCCCACGTGGTTGGCGTTATGAAACCCAAAAACTTATGGAAATTGCTAAGTTGGCGGTTGAAACATGTATTTGGCCATTGTATGAAATCATAGATGGAAAACTTACTATGTCATACATTCCAAAAAATAAACTTCCAGTTGAAGACTATTTGAAATTGCAAGGACGTTTCAGTCATATGTTTGCCAAAGGCAACGAACACTTGATTGAAGAATACCAAAAACAGGTTGATAAAGACTGGAACTTGTTATTGAATTTAAGTGAAATGAAGTAATAGGGGATTTCTCCCCCAAGCCCCGGGCAGGGGCTTTTTGTATGTGTTTGGCATTAAGGAACTGACCAAGTTATTTTTTTTACAGTTCCTTAGGTATATTTCCACAAAAAGCCGCGCAATAGCAACGATATGCGCGGCTTTTGTTTGATGAAATTTTTATGGAAATTAATTACACGCAATTTGCTTATTTATGGTACTTTACAAATTAGCGAATCTGTTTTATAATTGCATTCGCGTTGGGCTGTCGCCAAGCGGTAAGGCACTAGACTTTGACTCTAGCACTCGAAGGTTCAAATCCTTCCAGCTCAGTTTATTCAAAAGAATCCCCTTGTTTTTAGCAATGAAAACAGGGGGATTCTTTTGCCTTTTTCGCCTTTTTTGGCAATTTTGGCAATTTTGCTTTTTGTCATTATTCTGAATACTGTTATTATTCTAAAGATTGTTCTTCCAATATTTCGCGCAACCGATTAATCATTGCCATAGGTATCCATGTGCGTTTTTTATTGTAGTATTCCATTACTATTTTGGCAAAAGCTGTTGGGTACAATAGCATGGCTTGTAGGATTTTTTCATCATCTGGTTGCAGAGGCAGAATTTTTGCGTAAGTTTCGATTATTTGCGTGCGGGGCATTGTCCCTCCTTTTTTTTCGTGGCGCAGAATCAAGGCGCAAAGGTCGCCCAGTTGATAGTCTACATAGGAATTTTCCAGCTTTGTTATGTAAATGTTCGCGCCTTGAATTCGCATTGCCTCCTCTTTAATCCCGCCGTGGCAAATATGCCCATTTGCACGGGCAAATAGGCTCTTTTCATGATATTTAGTGCTATTTAGTATGGCTTGGGCTTGTAGTATACGCCCATGATAATCTGCATAATGTTTGATAACCATTACATCAAAATCTGACAACTGTGATTGTTTGCGCAACCTTTTACGAATAAGTTCAAAAGCTTCGCCTTGGGCTTTATATCGTTCGGTAAGCAATGCGGGTGGACGGCCTTTATATATTGCCGCTTCCCCTTCAAAAATCATCCCACGTGTACATTTGTGCCATTGTGCCATAGCTTCTACTACTTTGTTAAGCTGGATGGGGTCGGTAAAATCAGTTTCAGGACATGTCAATAAATCTGTCATTACATATGTTTCGCCGTCAGCATATATATAAGGCTGGCCGTTTCGTGTTAGATAATTCCTATCAACCCAATGATATCCATTGCGTATGCAGTGTTCTTTGATTTGGTGTCGCGCCCAAATCTGTGATGGTGTATCCTGGGTTTTACGAATCATTCGTGCATAATCTTCTGTTTTACAGGTGTAGTAGCCTTTCTCCCTTGCGATTTTACTGCCCGCAACGCCAAATTCTACAATCACCGAATGGTGTAAGCCGCTCATTTACGCCCTCCGTTTCTCTGCATACGATAGACCTCTTGCAAAAATAAAATTGAGGTCTAATCAAGTTACTCCTTGTATGCTTATGAACTTAGGGACGAGATTAGAATCGGTATTATATCAGAGAACAAAAACATTTATCGCACTGGTATAATAGACCTCTTCTGAAATCTGCTTGCGGCAGATTTTTGAGCGTTTTTTCGCTAGGTGCCGCAGCAAAAAACCGCACGCAGAGGTGCGTAAGGCTTTTTTGACGTGGTGCATAGCGGAAAATAAGCCAAAAATATGTTGCAATGAGGTTTCAGAAGAGGTCTAATGCTTGATTCTATGAAAAAAATTGTATAGACTATAAATATGCAAAATTCGCACATTTCTTGTGACATTACCTTTGCATTTTTTATTTGACACTTGACCTTTGCTGTCACATATGTTGCAATGTAATGAGATAGACAATGTAAGTGAGATAAACAAAAGAGAGGACAACCAACTCTATGCGTATTATTGACTTGCGCAGCGACACTGTAACAAAGCCAACGGCAGAAATGCGCCACGCTATGGCCAATGCGGATGTGGGTGACGATGTATATGGAGACGACCCAACCATTATCCAATTGGAAACAGCGGCGGCTCAATTACTAAATAAAGAAGCAGCTTTATTTGTGCCTAGCGGGACATTTGGCAATCAGCTTGCGTTGCTTACCCACTGTAAAAGGGGTGATGAGGTAATTTTGGACGATGGTTGCCATATAGTGCAACATGAATGCGGAGCGGCGGCTGTTATACCAGGCGTACATTTACGTACAATTGAAACCGAAACGGGGCAAATGCCTCTTGTTGCAGTGGAAAAGCGCGTTAGGAAAGCAGAAGACATACATTATCCACATACTGGGCTGATTTGCATAGAAAATGCGCATTCTAATGGGCGGGTTCTGCCCATTTCTTACATGGAAGAAATATTTGGACTAGCCCAACAATATAAAATCCCGGTTCATATGGATGGTGCGCGTATGTTTAATGCTGCTGAATATTTGCGCGTAGAACCACATGTTATTGCAGATTGCGTTGATACAGTAATGTTTTGCCTTTCCAAAGGGCTTTGCGCACCAGTTGGCTCGTTATTGCTTGGAACTGAAGAGTTTATTCAGCTTGCACGTAAAAACCGCAAACTAATGGGCGGTGGAATGAGACAAGCCGGGATATTGGCCGCGGCTGGCTTAGAAGCCTTAGAAATGCGCCATAGGCTAAAAAAAGACCATAAACATGCACGGTTGTTGGGCAAATGGTTAGGGCAAATTGAAGGTGTTATTGTATATCCTAAGCCTATACAGGCAAATATAGTATTTTGTAATATAATATTGGCACCACCACTTACCCCCGAAAGCTTTGTACAAAGACTGGCCACGGCAGGTATACTTGTTAACCCGCCAGAAGATGGGGTAATGCGCTTTGTTACCCACAATGATGTACGGGAATCAGATATGAGGCGTGCGGTGGATGTTGTCCGCGCGGTTTTGACCCGTGACTTTTGGTGAGATGGAGGCGTGTTGTGTCCAGAAATATACCAAATTTGAAATCTAATTTCACAGTTAAGCTGGCTCTGGGCATTTTTCTTATTTCTGCTTTGGGGATGGTGACAATATCCGTTATCATTAACACTATTGTAAGGGATATTATTTATGATAATGTTATTGGTATTGCTACACGAGACAAAATCATTTATGCCGCAGAAATAGACGAATGGTTTAGTGTGGCGCATCAAAGAGTCAGCAACCTAGCCTCTACTTTTCAAATGTTGCCAAATGACGATTCTTTTGATGGGATTGCAATGGATATTGGTGCCGGGTTTGTGAATGAGTATGATATCGAAAATGTTTTCATAGGTTTTAATAATGAACATCTTTTGCTTAATGATTTGGGCTGGCAGGCACCTGATGGCTGGCTTGTTACAGAGCGTCCATGGTACATAGCTGCCACGGCTGTCCCTGAAGGTGAAATTGCAATAACGCCCCCTTATTTGTCTTATGCTACGGGCAATATGACAGTGGCTCTTGCCACTTATTTGCCTGGGCTTAGGGACATAGGAGCTGTTATAGGTACATCTATACCAGTTAATTTTGTTGTGGACAGAATTGGTCAACATCCTGTAGCTTCTGACGGCTATTTATTTGTAGCAACCTCTGACGGCTATATAATTACCCATCCCAATCCAGATTTCAGGCCAGACCCGGTCAGTGGGGAAATTGCAAATATAAGAGATATTCCAAACGGTCGTTTGTTTATGGATAATATTGCTGCCGGAATTGAGATATTTGAATTTGATGATGCTAGGTTAGGGTCTTCGTATTTTATTACCACTCCTTTGCGAAGTATTGATTGGACACTTGTAGCAGTTATTCCTACTGAAGCTACTAGAGCCCCTATTTTTCAAAGCTTGTCTGTAATTATGGTAGCTCTTGCCTTTGTACTAATCCTATTGTTTGTTTTTGATATTGCAGTAATTACGTATTTTTCTAGGAGCATGGAAGAAAGTCGCATTGTAGAGGATAGATTACGAATAATCATTGAACACATGCCACTTGCTAGCAATCTGCGAGATGCAGACCTTAATTTCTTGGAATGTAACGCCGCAACTGTAAAACTTTATAGTCTTAACAGTCGAGATGAATTTTCTGAACGATTTTTTGAGCTTTCCCCAGAATTCCAGCCCGATGGTAGTCGTTCAGATGAAAAAGCTCGTAGCCTAATTGCCGCCGCATTTGAGGAAGGGAAGCTACATTTTGAGTGGCTACACCAGACGCTTGACGGAGAACCCATACCTACTGAGGTGACATTAATCAATGTGCCTTTGCACCACACCCCCCATTTGCTTACTTTTATCAAAGATATGCGAGATTTCTACAAGTATCAGGAAACAGAACGCACAGCACGCCAAAGGCTTGAAATAATACTAAATTCCAGTCCATTAGCAAGTTTTATAACCAACGATAAATTTGAGATAGTGGAAGCTAACCAGGAGGTAGTAAAACTTTTTGAACTTCCAACTATACAGGATTATATCGACAATTTTTTTGAATTATCGCCAAAATATCAACCCGATGGCCGTATTTCCCGTGATAAAATTCTTGGGAAATTGCATAATGCCTTTGAAGAAGGTACTACTCGCTTTGAATGGTTATTTCAAACACTTGATGGACGAGAAATACTTTGTGATGTAAAACTTGTTAGCGTGACAATTGACGATAAAAAACTAGCTATAGGGTATATGCTTGATTTACGTGATATTAACTATGCTTTCTCAAAAGTCAAACAGCTTGAAAAACTAGCGTATATTGATGTGCTTACGGGCGTTAACAGCAGATATTATTTTATGGAGACAGCAAAAAATGATTTGCAGATATGTAAGAGTAAAAACCAAGATTATTCTATAATAATGTTCAATATTGACCATTTCAAAGATGTTAGTTCTTTGTATGGGCATTCCACAGGGGACGAAGCCTTAAAAGCAGTAGCAGTTAGAGTCCGAGCTTTTATTGGTGAGGATATTCTTTTTTGTCGGTATTCTGGTGATACTTTTGTAATTTCCTTAAATAATAAAGAGACTGAAATGGCCACAAAAATAGCTTGCGACATTCATGAAAACATTGTAGCCACGCCATTTATGTTGGATAACTTGAAGTTTAATATTACTACCTCATTTGGGGTTGCATCGAAAATAAATGACAGTGATATACTTCAAGAAATCATTGACAATGCTGGTAAAGCTCTTAACCATGTAAAGAAAAATGGGAGGAATGGAGTAAAATCCTTTGCAAATCTCCCGCAAATGTGATATATTTTCCACGCTTAAAAAATTTGTAATAAATCACGCACACCGTTTATAGCCATGGTGCAAAGTTATACCAGATGTCAAAAAGTTTGCATAAAAGCAAAAAACGGTGGAGGACAAACCATGGAGGTAAGAAATGGCTGTAATTTCTATGAAACAACTGCTTGAGGCAGGGGTGCATTTTGGGCACCAAACACGACGCTGGAATCCAAAAATGGCAGCGTACATTTTTCAGGAACGTAATGGCATTTACATCATTGACTTGCAAAAAACTGTACGCAAGGTAGATGAGGCTTACAAAGCGGTAAGTAGCATTGTGGCAGATGGCGGAGAAATACTTTTTGTAGGTACAAAAAAGCAGGCGCAGGAATCCATCCGTGACGAAGCTACACGTTGTGGTATGTATTTTGTTAATGAGCGTTGGCTTGGTGGAATGCTAACCAATTTCAAGACTATTCAATCCCGCATACAGAGATTGAAGGACTTGGAAAAAATGGAGGCGGAAGGCACATTTGAAGTCCTTCCCAAAAAAGAAGTTGCAAAACTTGTACACGAAAAAGAGAAGCTTCAACGCAATCTTGGCGGTATCAAGGAAATGAAGCGTCCACCAGCAGTATTATTTGTGGTTGACCCACGCAAAGAACGTATAGCTATTCAAGAGGCACGCAATTTGGGTATTCCAATTGTAGCAATTGTAGATACAAACTGCGACCCTGATGAAGTGGATTATGTAATTCCTGGAAACGATGATGCTATCAGAGCAGTCAAACTGATTGCGGGCAAAATGGCCGATGCAGTTTTGGAAGCCAAGCAAGGCGAGCAGACTGAGGATGAGGCTGTAGCCGCCATGCCAGTATCAGTAGTGCCAGAAGCAGTAGAAGCGGCTCCTGAAGTTACAGTGGAGGCATAGTCAAAAGAAGATTAAGAAAGAAGATTAAGAAAGAAGGATAAATATATGGCAGTAACAGCAGCAATGGTAAAAGAGTTAAGAGAGCGTAGTGGCGCAGGCTTATCAGCCTGTAAAGAAGCCTTGGTGGAAGCTAATGGCGATTTGGAACGTGCCTCTGAGATATTACGCGAAAAAGGCTTAGCCGCCGCCGCCAAAAAAGCGGGGCGTGTAGCCGCCGAAGGGCTCGTATATGTAACAATATCCGACGACCGCAAAGCTGGAGCAATTGTAGAAGTAAATAGCGAAACCGACTTTGTGGCCAAAAATCAGGATTTTATCAGCTATGTACATCAACTTGGCGATTTGGCTCTTTCTTCTAAAGCAGATAACATGGAAGCTTTTATGGGCGAAAAAATGCCAAATGGTGAAACCGTGCAGGAATCCATTACCCAGAAGGTTGCAATCATTGGCGAGAATATTGGGTTGCGCCGTTTTGAAAGATATATTGCTGGAGAAAATGGCGTGGTTATTCACTATATCCACGGTGGTGGCCGAGTAGCAGTTATGTTGGAATTGGATTCCACAGTAGTAAATGATGAATTAATCGAAGCTGGACGTAATTTGTGTATGCAAATTGCAGCTATGTCGCCTCAGTTTGTGGCACGCACAGACATGCCAGAAGAGTTTATTGCTAAGGAAAAAGATATTTTTATCCAGCAAGCCATTAATGAAGGCCGCCCTGCTAATATAGCTGAAAAGGTAGTGGAAGGTCGTTTGAAAAAGCATTTGACTACCCTTTGCCTTCTTGAGCAGGAATATGTAAAAGATGGTGAAATGACCTGTGAAAAATATGTAGGTTCTGTTGGAAAATCTATTGGTGCTGATGTAAGCGTCAAGCGTTTTGTGCGCTATGAAACAGGTGAAGGTATTGAAAAGAAAGAAGAAAATTTTGCCGAAGAGGTAAGTAAAGCTATTGGTGGTTGAAACTAGGACGTATTGTCACTAAAAGGAAATATAATCTATACCAGAGAGCAAATAAAATGCACCTGTTATCTGAATCAAGTGATAACAGGTGCATTTTTTATTGAATTTTTAGGTCGTGTCTTGAATGTGTGATTTCGTCATTCCGTGCTTGACAAAGCGTGGTTTCACATATTCGCTACACGACCATTTTTTGGACATTTCTTAGGAAACTTCTTTATGGTAAGAGCTTTTCCCTGTTCTTGAAATAATACCAGAAGCGTCCGAAATAGAGAACCGTGTTGAAGTAGAGTTGTGCATGTTTGCTACATTTCGGGTGTATTTGAACGCTGTCAATATCAGTTTTACCGAAAATTTACTTATGTTTTATCTTACCGTGTCCGATATAACTTGTAGGAGCGTTTCATTGGAAACGTTCCTATAAATTATACCTGGAAAGGAGTGTTTGTCATCAACAGAATGAACATTTTAACAAGGGAGGAAGGTGGTTACTGGTAATGAAGAAACAAACCAGACAACTAATGGCGTTTGTTCTTGCCCTTGCAGTATCTTTTTCTAACATTTCTGTTGCATATGCGGGATACGAAAGAGAGAACACAGTAGAAGAGGCAGAACAAGCAGACAGCAATGAGGGGTTGATTTCAATCACAACCCCAGATGCGATTTACATCCCGGCAACTCATGAATATGCAAGTGAGGAATTGGGGCTAATAGAGATTGTGCCATTGACCGATGCCACAGCCGCAAGTCTATTTGCACTAGAACAAGCCATCAACAATGCTCTTCCTTATACTCGAACATATATTGAGTTAACGGGAAATATTGATGCTTATCCAATTTTTGTAAATATTCCAGTCAATAGAGACATCGTTTTGACAGGAAATTATACATTAACTGGTCAAATTGCCGTAGAGGGCGAATTGACACTTGATGGTATCACAGTGATGCTACCATCTACTGCTGGTGTTGGTGTTTCACTCAATGGTGGCTCACTAACAATGAGAAGCGGCGCAATTACGGGGGTTACAGCTAGCAATGGCGTAGTAGTCAATGGTTCATTTACAATGTATGGTGGCGAAATTTTCGGCAACGGGACTGGTGTTCAGGTTCCTCCTGGTGGTACATTTACATTAGTTGATGGCTACATTAGAGACAACACAATTACTGGAAACGGTGGTGGCGTTGTTGTTTTTCAGAATGCTCTTTTTGAAATGCGCGGTGGCACAATATCAGGCAATACGGCTACTATTGGCAGTGGTGGTGGTGTTTGGAATGTTGGCGATTTCATAATGACTGGTGGTACAATAACAGACAATACAGCTCTCAATGGTGGCGGTGTTGGTCTTGTTATGTTTGCTGGAACTTTTACGATGACTGGTGGGTACATTACAAACAATACAGCCGGTAACGAAGGTGGAGGCATTGGAGCATTTTGGAATCGTGTAAGTTACATTTCTATAGCTGATTCGGCAACCATTTCAGGTAATACAGCTGCGAATACAGTTTCTATCACAATGGCTGATGCTGCTTACCTTGCTAACCTAAACTTCACTCCTGCTACTATCGCTTTATTCAACAACCAGCAAATAACCTACAACAGAGTAGCAGTAAGGCACAATGTCACCTTTACAGCAGGACAAAATGGTAATATTTTGGCAGCTGCCAACGGTATAGCTGTTGTTGACAACCCCACGCTAATCGAAGCTACTAGCGATATTGTTTTCACTGCTGTACCTGATTCGGGTTACACTGTGGCAGATTGGGTCATAAATGACGTACTTCAAGGGGACAATAGCACCACATTCACAATCACCAACCTCAATCAAGCTACGGTTGTTCATGTCACATTTGAGCAAATAATTGACGCGCCTGTCGTTACCAGTATGAATAACACAAGCGTTGTTGAAGGCGTGGGTGGAACATTCCAAGTTACCAGTACCGGAACACAGCCCATAACTTACTCACTAAGTGGCGAACCCACAGGCGTAAGCATTGACAGCATAACTGGACTTATTACCATTGCATCTACAATCGCAGTGGGTACGCATAGTTTTATAATCACGGCTAACAACATAGCAGGAGATTCTTTACCGCAGACTTTCACACTGACTGTTACGGCGGCACCAATCGCCCCAGAAATTACTAGCGCGAATAACATGAGTAAAGTTGAAGGCACAGGCGAAACCTTCCAAGTCACTAGCATCGGAACACAGCCCATAACGTATTCACTAAGCGGCGAACCTACAGGCGTGAGCATTGATAGCACTACTGGTATTATTGCCATTGCGCCATCAACCGCCGTGGGGGTACATTCCTTTATGATTGTCGCTAATAACGTAGCAGGAAATTCAGCACCGCAGACCTTCACACTAACGGTTACGGCGGCACCAATTGCGCCGAGCATCACAAGCGGAGATAGCATGAGCGTTGTATATGGTACAGGTGGGACTTTCCCAGTGACTTCTACTGGAACAATGCCCATTACATTCTCGCTGAATGGCGAACCTACAGGTGTAAGCATTGATAGTGCTACTGGTATTATTGCCATTGCGCCATCAACTGCTGTGGGGGTACATTCCTTCACAATAACAGCTAACAACATAGCGGGGAACTCAGCACCGCAGACATTCACGCTGACGGTTACGGCGGCACCTGTTGCGCCAAGCATCACAAGCGGAGATAGCATGAGCGTTGTATATGGTACAGGTGGGACTTTCCCTGTGACTTCTGCTGGAACAATGCCCATTACATTCTCGCTGAATGGCGAACCTTCTAGCGTAAGCATCAACAGCACAACGGGGCTTATCACCATTGCGCCTTCAATCGCCGTGGGAACGCATTCCTTCACGATAACAGCTACCAACGTAGCGGGGAATTCCGCACCGCAGACTTTCACGCTAACGGTTACGGCAGCACCGATTGCACCAAGCATCACAAGCGGGGATAGCATGAGCGTTGTATATGGTACAGGTGGGACTTTCCCAGTGACTTCTGCTGGAACAACGCCTATTACATTCTCGCTGAATGGCGAACCCACAGGCGTAAGCATTAATAATGCAACTGGACTTATTACCATTGCGCCATCAACTGCCGTGGGGGTACATTCCTTCACGATTACGGCTAATAATGTTGTAGGAGATTCATTGCCGCAGACATTCACGCTGACGGTTACGGCAGCACCGATTGCACCGAGCATCACAAGCGGAGATAGCATGAGCGTTGTATATGGTACAGGTGGGACTTTCCCAGTGACTTCTGCTGGAACAACGCCTATTACATTCTCGCTGAA
>Ga0123355_10009269_pt1 | contig 14947 bp, 11 predicted proteins | sample TergutEmb28metaG_3_FD_89872 | JGI IMG/M metagenome (GOLD analysis project Ga0123355, IMG submission 89872) | Embiratermes neotenicus P1 segment gut microbial communities from Petit-Saut dam, French Guiana - Emb289 P1 | ecosystem: Host-associated > Arthropoda: Insects > Digestive system > Gut ...
GGTGGTTGTGCGGACAACCAAAAGAATTTTTTTCTAAAGGAATTTATGCACTTTGTAAGCGCTGGAGGACTTGCATTGAGCGTGGGGGAGATTATTTTGAAAAGTGATACAGCTTTGTACCACGTCTGCACAATAAATAATATTTAAAAAAAATTTTAAGGTTTTCATTTTACTCTTCCTTGTACATTAAAATTAATCGATTAAAATGGGCAGGACATGTTATTCGTATGGAGGAACACAGCCCTACAAGAAGAGTTCTTGTTGCAGTGGTAGAAGGAAGAAGACAGAGCGGCAGGCCGAAACTAAGATGGGAAGATGGTGTGACGGAAGGTGGTGCGATGGAAGATGGTGTGACAGAAGATGCCAGGAAGTTGGGGGAGAGAAATTGGAGGAATGCTGCAAGGAATAGGGACAGCTGGCAGAAGCCTCTGAAAAGGGGCTGTTGTGCCAACAATGATGATTATGATATACAGTGTCCCAGGAGTTAAGGTCACTACTTCGGGATTTAATTCCAGAGCTGATTCTGAGTCAAAAACATCACATACACATGGGTCCAATTGGCAACGGTTCAGGAGCTGAGTTTTTAAAGTAAAGTAAATAAATCAGAAAGGAAAGACGAGAATTGTGCATTTATTGAGCTATGTTGTTAAATGTACAGTTACAGAACCGCCTTTCAACACTCAAGCATGTTGTTTGAAGTGTCCTCCATCTGCTTGGATGCATTTTCTGACTGGTGTGACCAGAGAACTTGTAACCTTATGAAGCACTGCAGTGTTGTTGATGTTTCTTGCAATGCTGAGAATTCGCTGGAGTAGTTCTTCTCTCGTGTTCACTTTGTGTGCATACACCATAGCTTGCATGTAACCTCACACATGGTAATATAATGCGTTCTGATCCAGTGACCATGGTGGACAATTCTGTGTACCGTCATGACCAATGCATCGATTTGGGAATTTATGATTCAGATAGTGCCTTATAACCTGAGTGAAATGAGGGAACACTCCGTCATGCTGGTAATACATCTATCGTTGTGTTTGTACAGGAACATTCTTTAAGAGCGGTGGCAGTTCATCTTGTAAAAAGTTGGCGTAAACTGATTGGTCCGTACATTTTACCGCAATATATGACAGGTGATACTTATGCCAACTTTTTGCAAGATAAAATGCCAGCACTCTTAGAGAATGTTCCTCTACAAACACAACAACAGATGTATTACCAGCATGACTGAGCGCCACCTCATTTCAGTCAGGTCGTAAGGCAGTATCTGAATCATGAATTCCCAAATCGAAGGACTGGTTATGGCGGTGCACAGAATCGGCCACCACAGTCACCGGATCAGAACTCATTAGTTTACCATGTGTGGGGTTACATGAAAGCTTTGGTGTATGCACAAAAGGTGAAAACGAGAGAAGAACTACTCCAGCGAATTCTCAGCGCTGCAAGAAGCATCAACAATGCTGCAGTGCTTCGTAAGGTTACAAGTTCTCTGGGCACACGATTCAGAAAATGCATCCAAGCAGATGGAGGACACTTCCAACAATTTGCTTCTGTGTTGAAAGGTGAATCTGTAACCGTACATTTAACAACACAGCTCACTAAATGCACAATGCTCCTCTTTCCTTTCTGATTTATTTACTGTACTTTAAAAATTTGTAACTCCTGAACCATTGTGAAGTGGACCCATGTGTGTATGACGTTTTTGACTCAGAATCAGCTCTGGAATTAAATGCTGAAGTAGTGACCTTAACTGCTGGGACACCCTGTATATGTGAATGCAACAACAGCTGCTTTTTCAAACTTGAATCAAACCTACAAAAAAGAACATTTATCAATCACAAGTTTCACGGTACCTTAAAGAAATATTCTTAACATAACACATCAGCTGATCAAAGCACAAAATGCTCAGTACTAACCTTAATATCTCTGTGAATGACACCGGCATTGTGACACTGTACAACAGTCTCAACTACCTGCTTAAAGAAGCCACGAGCTACAGACTCTTTGAGACAGATTTTCTCAGTTATATAATCGAACAAGTCCTTGGCTTGGTCAGGGCGTTCCATGATGATGATACAACTGTCTGAACGTTCATAATAATCCAACAATTTAATTACACCTGGAATGTGGGCCAGCTGCCTTAACAGACACACCTCCAATGGTACACGCTGACTTCCAATCTACAAATCAACAGACACAATCAGCAACACCTGACAGTGATGTGTGCATTTTATATTCAAGCAAAAAATTTTATACCAATACCTTTTACCACCACAACACCTACATCTACAATTACAGTGCACAAAGGAACACACACATTTTTTACCCAGCCTGTTATACATTACACATAAATTAATTCCAGTACAGTAATGAATCTAAATTGCCATACATATAAACCAAAACTGCTTCTAAGTCAATGAAGATAAGAGGTGCATTAGGTGTTGAACACAAAGGTCAGATTTCCAAATTTCAGTGCATACTAAACACTTGCAGAATATTTTAAAAACATGCAAGGAATGCCATAGTGGCAATACTGATGTACTCGACCAACAGCACTAAAGGGGTAAACAAATAAAAAAGAACTATTCAGAATATTATACTATGAGCAAATAAAGTATGTCAAGTACAATAAATCAAAGTCAAAATCCTGGTTTACTGACCTCAATCCAGTCCGTTACTTTCTGTTTTGCAATCTGTTTTATTGCCACCTGAAATTAAAAAAAAAAAAGTACTTAATTGCATAACAAACTTAACTACACTGTCTGAAAACATTTTAAAAGTTGTAGTGATGAAGTATCACTTGGGAGATGTCACTTTGCTCACTTATGGCTGTTGTCAGTTTATAAACAAACTGCATGTAGCTATCTACACTCATGCAAATGCAATATTGTTATAAGAAGCAGTCAGAAAATAAGTTTATATTGTTTAACATTCTGCAACTCGAGGACACATATGGGCTGCGATTTGCACAGGAATTCATCATCATCCATTTCCAGCACTTACACAAACTTCTGGATGCCACAGACTTAAACATGATTGCTAGGTGGAAACTGCTGTGACAAAATGGCTGATAATACATGACATGGACTCCTATCAATGGGGAAAAGAAATGCTTGTCCTACCCCACAATAAAGGCCTCAAATCTATGCATTTCAAACTTACTTTCTGACCAAGCTTCATAGTGTACAACTTAGACTGGTTTCACTTTGTCATTCAAAGTGTTTCATTTGTTCATACACAGTATTACAGCAAGTAATTTTTGCAATATTTGTTCACTACACTGTTTTCCTTAATAGCATTCTTAGCCATGTAATTAATTAATTAATTACTTACTTACTCCATGGTGCAGAGTCCTTCTTGAGAAGCCAACTGGTTTGCAGCTAGTCAAGAAATTCCCCACATTTTATGGAACCCGAAGGTTCATTACCGCACTCACAAGCCTCCGCCACCCATCCCTATCCTGGGCCAGCCCAATCCAGTCCATATACCCACATCCTAATATTATCCACCCATCTATGCCTAGGTCTCCCCAGTGGTCTCTTTCCCTCCGGTTTCCCCACCAAGACCCTATACACCCCCCTCTCCTCACCCATACACGCCAATTTTATTAAAATATATAAAACACGTGCTTTATCACATTTTTGTGGTAGAGAATTAATTCCCATCCACTTCATACTTGCAGTAAAAGCTTCAATATATTTACAGATACATTAACAGACTGAATACACATGTAAAACTACATCCATAAAAAGTGTCAGGGCAAATTTAGAAGACAGCTTCTGACATTTCAGTTCCTGCAAAATCAATACTACAATGACTGGTGAAAAAAAAATCTAAACAACGCACTCCTTGTTAATGACAAAGTGGCAGCAAACACCATGTATTCTTTCAGGAGAAATATTATATGACAAAGGTGTCATCAGAAGCATCTTACTAAAAATTCTGAAGACAGTTATCACAGGATACTGGTGTATCAAAGTCACCTGTACATGCAGCCACAAAACTGCTTCACTAAAAACAGGAGGAAGAATGCTGTACAGTTATGTAACTGGTTCTGTGTAGCAGTGAATAATTCTAAGTCAATCCATTGCTAAATCAATTCACAGATATGGCATGGGTTTACTTAAATGACCACATAAATACCCAAAACAACAGATACTGCAGAGCAGATAATACTACACTAATACATGAGCTGCTGTTACATGACATTAAAGTCTGGACATGGTGTGCCATCAATGTGACAAGAATAAATGGGCCAACCTCCTTTTTCTGACACAATAAATTCACAAATATATACTACACAAATCTTGAAAATGTAAGTGATCAAGCCAGAGAAAATAGTTTCTTCACCAAGATGGTGCAACCACCTACAGACCTGCCTTATGCAGCATGTCTGCTGACCGGACAATTCACTATCCTTTATAGCCTGCTCACTTACCCAATCTGATGATATGTGACTATTTTCTGTGGAGAACCACAAAAAACAGTGTACACAAGAACAATCAAAACACATTGTAAAAACTAAGAAACTATAAGGAGCAAGATAAGAACTTCTAAGTGTTTTATATGATTCATTCACCAGACGTCAAGCAAGTCTGTGAGTTGGACAGTCGTATGAAATACCTGCTCTAACACATCTTAAGTCATATTACATAACACAGCCAGTCACTGTACAGTGTATGACCAGGTTTGTAAATTCTATATGCAGGCTTCAAAGTCAGCCGCTGGACAACCTGTAGCACATGACACAAGGCTCCACAGCAACTAGGTAAGTGGGAAATACTAACAGAACCACCTAATAAAGTCACATTTCTGTGAGATATCACTTAGCCATATACAAATAAAATTAAAACAAAAAAACTGATCTGATTTATATCTTGTTCACATCTGTGCATTAATGTTCCTATATCAAATAAATGCTGATGAATGCACACATGTATTATTAAAACACCACTTTATTAGCACATTATGTCACTAAAGTACATTACATCACTCCAACATACTACAACCCTCAATGGGCCAATCTCAGGGAGTATGACCGATACACTTCAGCAGCAAGGTCAACAAAATGATTCACCAGATGTGAAATTCTGGAAGTCAAAACACATTTACAAGTAAGGATATAATCATTAGAATATTAAAAAAATAACAAAATTATAAACTATTTATAAAATTATTTAAGGTAGGAGGAAACTTTACATAACATGCAATAGCCTTATGAATGGTTGGCATATTATATAACAAATAACTTATGCTAACTACTTTCCACTAAAATATGGCCAGGGCGTGCTGCTGACCACTCACCCCTTTCTAGAGCCGCAGTCATGGAAGAGTAGAGCTATACCTCTACCCACCCTCTGGGCCACACCAGGCCTGTAACGGGATCACTTTTTAACTTTCCACTAAAATGGCTTCATATATTAAATTCCAATGAAGAACAACAGATCAGAGAAAATCGAAATAATACTTCTCACAAAAGAAGGATAATATTTACACATTTCGGTCCACAAGTACGAACTATTACCAACTTATTTAAACACACTAAATTACGAAACACATTCCAAACCACAAAAAAAATCTAACATCCTTAAGACAAAGATTCCAAAAAATAATAATGTACATGACAAGCTTCCTCAGGCGTATCTTCCAAGCACTTCAAGAGGATGCCCAAGGAAACTAAATTCGTAAACACTCCTAAAGTACAGTCCAAATACTGACCTGTACTCAACAGATAAGTGGTAAAATGAGATAAACTGTAAACATCTTTGAAACAACCTAACGTAATCAACTCTGTAAATACCCTGTGGTATACCCAGATGGTAAAGCACGGGTTGAAATCAATAAACGCAAATATATAACAGTGGGATATATGGCCTTACTTGTGCCACAAGCCATTTAAATTATGTGAGCCAAATTGGCTGAAACCCCATACAACCTTATTTCGAGCATATACAATACATTCGATATAACAATCCACAATCAGCATATACCAATCATATTCTACAACAAACCCACAAATATGGACCCATTCAAAACACAATGACATTGATGTGTGTGTGACCATGTATCACTGATACAATAATATAAACAGCCAACTAGATGCAACAACAATAATTTTATTAATAATTTCAATCAGCTCAACATGTTTCGGGTGGTAATTTCGCCCACCTTCAGGAGCATCACTGTTCATACAGCTTGTGGTATAAAGCACCAGCAGGCAGCATCGCCAGTGCTTTATACCACAAGCTGTAACCACAGTCTAGTGGTCCTGAAGGTGGGTGAAATTATCACCCGAACATGTTGAGCTGATTGAAATTATTAATAAAATTATTATTGTTGTATCTAGTTGGCTGTTTATATTACAATGACACTGATACACCCAGCCTTTACAGGATGCCTTGTGGACATTTTATTACAGTTCTTTATCAAAAAGTATAGCAATGAGCACATGTTGATTCAGGAGCAAATACATGGTGAAAATAACCCCTTGTTTACATTACTTCATGATACTATATTATACCACACTACTCCTTGAACTGGTTCTTGCTTCTTCGTTGATATTTCAGATATAATGGCTGCCTTGTAACATACTACACACTGCTCACTAAGTTGACATGTATTAAAAACTTGTGTCATACCTTAAATAAATTTATAAATATTTTATAATTTTATGTTTTTTATATTCTAATTATCACTATAACCTCACCTGTAAATATGTTTTATTTGATTACCAGAGTTTTGCATCTGGTGACTCTATTTGTTGACAATGCTGCTGAAATGTATCAACCATTCTCCTTGAGGATGGCTCTCTAAGGGTTGAAATATGTCAGAGTAATATAAAGTGCTAATAAAGTGGTGTTTTAATAATTAATGTGTGCATTCATTAGCATTTCTTTGATATCATCCGATTCTGTTACTTGATACAGATATGTAGTACTAGTTGGTAGTCCACTAAGTACATTTGTTTTTTTTTTAACTTAATGACATAATAAGGGGATCCAGGGCTTACTCTACTATGCATATACCCACAAGGCATGCATTACTTTACTAAGGGTCACAATTCAAGTACTTACCAGTACTCCATCATGAACACGAACGCCTGAATACACAGTTCCAAAACCACCTTTGCCGAGGACATTCCCAACACGATAAGCTCTCTCAAATGAATCAGAGTGGTTATGTCCTTTAAAAAGAAGGGGAAAAAAAGCATACCATTCATGTAGAGAGGAATAGTATTTTTAATATATTAACATTAATACCATTAAAAGGTCTTCCCTAAAAATACTATAATAAAAGCCACAATATCCAGCACATCTGGGACCAGTGGGTTGCCCGATATTGCAATTCGGGAGTGTACAAATTTTCCAAAACCTATGACCCATCCCCACCAGAAGCATAACATGAAAAATGCTCCCTACTAAAGACCTATAAACATCAGACACCAGCATATAAAATGTAATCATCATGACAATCTGACACCTGGAATTTGTGCACCTGTTGTAATTTTCCATATATTAGAATGTCTAATGTGTATCTTCATGTGCACAGCAATCTCAGGGATAGACTTTAACAACAAAGAGAATGTAACACATAGACAATCTAAACTTCAGCATATTACACAAGCCATTTCAAGTAAAAAATGCTGTTACAACACATGCCAGATTATCAACTGTAAAACTGTTATGAGCATTTTAATATATATAAATGGTTGCAACCTAAAATTTGACATTATATGGTTCATCATACTATATGTGTAAGGCACAAATTATATCAGATAACATCACAAAAGATGATATCTATTAAGTCTTAACGTACTGCACAACATGTATCCACTTACACCACAAAACAAAGGCAAAAATTCAGCCTACCCCACTGCATGTACATTAACAAAAACTTACGTGTCAAATAATAACATAAAAGACATAAATTTTTAGTTATGTTAATAAGTTCATTATGTTAATTTATGCAGTTACATAACAATATAGACGAAGATGAACAGTTATGATTAGATAATATCAAAGAAAATGAATTTTCATTTACATTACACTGATTACTGTCCAATGGTCAGCTATACATGAAAGCATGGGCCAAAAAATGGTACAGGAGCAACACAAGAAATCAATGCTGCTTCAAAAAACAGACAGTGAAAATAAGTTTGTATTTCAGCCCTGACCAGTAAGGAAGAGATCCTGAAAATTTGATGTGGTTGCAGAAATGCAGTACATATGAAACTGGCATTAAGGGAGGAATAATTGAAAAATGGCTTCTAAGAAACTGCACTGTAAACACCAAGTATACAGAAATTTCTGTGGAGCAGCATAAAAACATTGGTCCCTAAAAGCAAACAGGTAAATTGACAAAAAAAAGTGTTATCTATGTACAAAAAGCGAGTTACAAACATCAAATGATGGTCTTCTTTTTGGTATCCACACCATGTAGTGGCTAAATGTACTCACACTTCAGAGAAAGATACTGCTTCCATCTTCAGGGTGTCTGAAATGTTTCAAGAGGATATAATAAAAATAATATTTATTTACTGCAATTGGGTTGTTACCCGGTGGCAGTGGTTGATGTGAAGAAACTGTGTCAGATACATAGGATGGTTTGAGGCAGTTTTGCCAATCAAATTCACTTGTGAGCCAGTCCATGTGCCTCGTTTTTCTGGCAATGATACTGTTGAACTGATACTGTTTCTGATACTGTTGAACACAACCTGATGGGCCAGGACAATGCTGTGTTTAGCCATAGCTGACTGCATAAGTCAGCCGTGACAGAAATCAACAATGACCCTGGCCACTTTACAATGCTCAACACAGTATCCTGACCAGATAATCTAGGCACATTTTCTGGCATATAAGGGGTGAAATTAAGACTGAACTGCACTCCAACATAAACTGGGAGGGTGAATTCTCCTTAAGGACACCACAGAAGTCCCCAGTGCATTCACTAACAGCAACAAGGCAACCAAGAATTCCCCAAGAATGTAAGACTTCCTCTCTTGTGGCTACGGAACCCTTATTTCAATACCGATGTTCACAGTACAGTCAATCTCAGTCCAGAAACTAACAATACAGAATGCTGCTCAAAAGCAGGCAGACTAGAACATAGTCACTGCCCACACAACTTTCACATCTCTGACTAGGAAGGACAAAAACATGAGATAGGCATTCTTGGAAATCTTGCCTCCAACTGCCATGGGCCAAACTCCCTCAAACTGTGCTATAAAATGGACACATAGTCTTTTTCCCTACTACATCCTTTTGAACCAGTTGTCACTCTTAAGATGGAGGCAGTATGTTCCTCCTAAACGCTGGAACATCTAACCACTATATGGTGCTGACACCCAAAAAGAAGACAATCATTTGGTCAGCAGTTATAATGGCATCTTGGGCAGTTACACACACACGTTATACACCCGTTTTGTTCTATGAAGGCTCTGCAGAGAAAATGGAAACAAACTTCAGCCTGGCCACTGCAATTCCATTGTGCAGTCTGTAATACTTCATGTTTCTTGTGTACATATGAAAACAAGGACAAATTTATTATTTGGGCATTCGATAAATATATGTCTTGTTACATAATCAATGTGAAAGTCAGGTCTCTGCATATAAATAAGAAAATCATTTATGTGCTAGAAAATTATTCCGCTAATAACGCTTTACGGTTTAAATTACTTTATCTCTCAACTGTCACAACGAACATAACTTCACTCTTACAGCATAAATCCCTAATTCCCATAAATGAATGCAGTACTTTAAGCGGGGATCAGTTAAAGAAACAAAAAGCGTCTGTTACATCCTTCACGGGGATTTTCGCAATCGCGGCTGGCTAATTCCAGGAATCTTACCTTGCCTTTCTTTCTCGGAATGAAGATGCGAACCGCTTTCCAATATACTTGAAATGGATCTTCCTAAATCGGAAACCTCCATTACTCTACGTTCAGTGTGCACTGCATATATTCCAACATCAAAATAACAAAAATGACAGTGAATCATATAAGTGAGGGCGATTCACCACGCATGGTACTAACATAAGGAGTTACAACGAATCGTACTACACACGAACAATTCGGAGTACTTTCCCCAGAAGTACCGAAAATGTTGTCGCTGTTCAATACTGCACATCGAAACCAATATGAATACACAAAAAGAAGGAAACAGTGCAAGTTACTTATAAGACACTACTCAGCACTACTCTCAGCAGACAGCCATTTTGTTCAGCTACACACAAAACACTACACAAGCACACAGATCACAAGGCCACGGAACTACGCACTGTCGTCACTAGTGGTTCCTGAGCACGGATCGGATAGACATCTCTCCGCCACGAGATGGCAAAAGTCTGGAGTACTTCGGCTGGTAGGATGCCATACAGCATTACACGGAGTGCTGTGAGTAATACTTCGTACCTCCAATCCATGTTCGGTACTCGCACGAAATTATACAGTAGTGATTTTGATCTGTGGCCACGTGTTAGGTGCGTTCGCAAACTAGCGTAAATCGCCTATTAGCTTTGTCATGTCTCTCCGGTTATTCACATGGAACAACTCGGCTGCAACTGGACAAATTTTCATAAGACTGAATGGATTTTCTGAATCTGTCTAGAAAATTCGAGCCTCATTATATGACAAAAATGGCGGGTACTATACATGCAGACGTATGTATACTTATAATAATAACTGGCTTAATTCTTTTTAGGATGAGAAAAGTTCCAGAGGAAATCTAAAAACACATTTCGTGTTAAAAGACTTCCCCCCCCCCCGAAAATCGTGCCCGAAGTGAGTTAATGTAGAAAATGTTAAAGTCGAGGACACGGATGATAATGTGGCGCATGCGCATTGTGTACTCGGATGAAGTAATGCCTATTGCAAAGATCATCTAGTATAGCCTATTATATTTGAATGTCGACAGTGATGACTAGAAGGCGCCGTAATATTACGATTACATTCACAATGCCTGTCTTGTGCACACTTCCAACATAAAATTTCCTCGAAGATTATACAGCAGTCGATACATATGGATTGAACGCACGGGCAAAGCTGTTCCCTACATGAGTGTAGTTCATAAATCCATTAACGAACATACGCAAATACCATCTTTTCGGTACTCCAGGCTTTTACGTTACATTTTCTCTGTATCACATCACGCAACCCCCTCCCCCCCCCTTTTTTTTCTAAAATTTGTTCACAATAATTAGCCTTTATCTGCAGGCTTGTGTGTGTGCGTACAAGTATTGGTTTGGTGAAGCGTATTTAATTTATTTATTAAAACGAATTTACAGCCAAGCAGTGCAAAAAACTACATACACCTAGAAAACAAGACAGTGTATCTACCAACAACAAATTAAAATACACAAAATGTAATCACATATAAAACAAAATGTAGAGGATCACAACTGTCCATATTTCCTGAATGCATCTGTGACGACTATACTGCAGATGGAAGTAGTATACTCACGTAAAACCACCCATATAGGAATCTACACAGGGCCATATCCCAGAAGATAAGACACTCAGGACCACCACAAGAACCTCAAAACATGTAAAATTGTCAGTTTCTGGTAATTCTAGTCAGAGAATTAGAAATGGAAGAGCAATTTTGTCCAGACATCCACAATAAATACTGCATAAAAATGCTGCCACCTGAAAGAAACTGATGAGAGATGCAATCTGATATTTCCACATATATCCATGAAATAACTGATGCATCATAAGGTTACAATTTTCTTTGCATTCTTTCAAGTTTGAGACAAACTGTCAATGGTTCAGGGTGCCAGGCAATACACGCATATTCATGTTTGGGCTGCATGGGCTTCACACTGGTGCAACACAAACTGAGAAGACTATCAATAATGGGAATAAGAAACAAAAGAGTAGCACAGCAAATCATACTCAACATTCTTAAAACATGAGAATACATGCAATAAATCTGACAGAATTCCATGATCACTGAAAAATTGTAAATATGAGATAGTTATTTTAATAATTTATAATCCCATATAAGGTAAAGGTAAAGCAATCCTCGTACAGGCCTTGAGGGTTCCACAAGGTTTGAGATTACAAGACAGCACATGAAGGTGGTAGGGTCATCAGCCCAATGCACCAGCCGCCTTTACACCCCAGGAAATATTCCTCGTACTCATTTCTGTTAGAGGATGACTTGATCCCAGGGCCACAGTGCGGCCGGAAGGATTGTGTCAATGACAAATTCCGACAACACTGGGAATTGAACCCATGCCCCTCCAGTTTGTACAGTGGCTCGACCAACTGCGCCACCACATGCCTCACATTTCAATATACGACTGAACTTTAACACAGGATAATACCATACCATCATAGTTTTGCACTGTATTAGTAAGAGAGTATTGAAGTTAATAGACAGAAGCATTTCCAATATCATATTTTTAAGTCATCAGCAAAAATTATGTACTGATAATTTGAATAGAGTCACACTTATCATTAATGAAAATATTAAATGGCAAGGGTCTCAAAGTCGATGTCTGTGGAATAACAAATTTCACAAGGTATGAAACAGAAAGTGTTCCAAAAATATGAACATTAGATTGTTTATTGGGCAAATAGCTATGGGACATATAGTTCATGACCATTACAATACAACATATTAAAATGCATACACATTAAGCATGCCTGACATTTGAAACAATGAGGTTCACCCTCAAGGGATCAAAATATGTCATGTTTGTAAACCGAGCTGTTTAGGTTCAAGTAAACTGACTGCATAGAAGATTTTGTTCACAGTGACTCAACATGCAAGTTGCCTTGCAACCAAAATCTGTTAGGGCTCGCCTAATGGAAAGCAAACAGTACCTTTGTCTTTGTACAGGCTAGTCATGTAGTGCCCTTCCGTTTAACCCCTCTCAGATGAACGGGACGTACCATCAAGGGTACAGCCTTTTCATCCTAACAGGAAAACCGATCTCTATTGGGAATTTAAATTGAATAGTGGTCTGGCTGCAGCACAAAGCTGATTAAAAGACAACATTCTAAAAGGTTAATCATTTTCTTTTGACAGCACAGATGGTGTGCACATTAACACTGCCCAGTGATATGCAATGCAGACACATTTTTTATGAGACCTGTAATAAGATATTATGTTTTCAATACTGGATGATGTCAATAAATAGAAGTGTCTGTATATGTATACTGAATATTTTTTGTCTTGCCTGTAATATGATAACAGTATGTTTACAGTATTAAATATTCATAACTAAAAAACTACATATATATATATATATATATATATATATATATATCTTGACCTGGGTAAGTGAAATGCTGAACTCATGTACTAATACAAAAAGGACCAGGCTCTCTGTTTGACTGCAGGCTTTACATCTTAATGCAGGCCTGCCTGCAACCCTGGAGTAAGTGTGGGAGTGTGCATTTCACAGTTTGACCAGTCTTATTAATTCTTGGGCTGTTACTTCAGTGTGAATATACTTTTATTAAGATCTTCAATAAGCCTGAATTTTTAAGTTGGTTGATACCTAAAAAGTTGTTTCTCAGATACATGATAATGGTTTCCCACCTTTTCTTGTTAATGTTCATACCTGGTCAGTCACCAACTGCATTCTACAACCCTGGTGTACCAACTGAACAGAAAAAGACAGACAGCGATATGGGGTGGGGAGGCAGAGAAAAAGAGCCTCAAGCCTCTGTGGGCTGGACAAATTGTATTATCTGCAACATTATGTTCAATGTAAGTAAATGTATAGAAAAATACTACTTTTCAAAACAACCACGAGTAACATTACAGTGTGTAAACAACACTTAATATTACACTATAATTTCATTCTTAAAGAGTCTGATGTAAGTGAAAGGATGTCATAAAACCTTCTGAGGTGTCCAGCTGCATCAAAGTGAAACAGCAGTTCTTTTGTTCTGAATCAATGCAGCTGCTCACCCAGAGAGGTTTCATCAATTTGAGTTGCATGAAAGTTTCAGGCCTTGTATGGCAAGATGTCGTATGCCAATAAAAAGGCACTAAGACGTGTACAGACTGACAGGACCTTGCATAAACTTTTTTAAGGTTAAGTGTCACTTGGCTCAAGAGCTGTGATTGGTACCAAATGTCTATACTAATTTTTAAAAAGCTGCTGTACTGAAAAAGTACACAGCAATAAATGTTAACCGTATTTAATTATACTGTGCTGTGAAATTTCAATAGCAAAATGAGAAAAATCTCGCAACTTGTATGAAATATGACAACTCTATTAGCTTTCACTATCCAAGAAATTTCAAGTTTGAATAACATAATTTTGGACCCTTGTTGAAAGTTAAACACTCCCTTTTACACAATATTTGTTATGCCATGCCCAGTAGAATTACACTTCACATAATAACCACATAAAACACTAACTACTGTAGTGAAAGCGTCCAACTTAAAAGAAAATGTGGAGAAACAGAAAAGTTACTTAACTACAGCCTTACAAAACCTCAGTTTTTTGCTTTACAGCCATGATGTATCTTCAGTCCATGTTGGTAAGTTTGCTCCTCAGCTGACATATTTTTATGAGCTTTACTTGAACAGACAAATGTAATGCTCTAGACAGTGAAGTACAGAAAATCCACACCTTATTACAAATGACTTGTTTCCATGAATTAAAAGTTGGTGCATGGGATGTTATGAGTGTGAGGAGGATTCCGAGTTGTTTTCACAGGTACAATTAAATCTGAGAGCTGCAGTTAGCGGGTACTGCGCATAAAGCAACCACCTTCTCTATGATATTATCACAACTGCAAACTGAGTAGAGAAAGGAGCCATGATCACTGTGAGCACACATAGCAGCAAGGCCATGCATCACCACAGCTGCCAAATAATCTCAATGAATAAAGTTAAACTTACGTATGTTAAAAAAAAAAAAAAAACAAAAAAGCAGAACTAAAACTACTGGTTAACTTAAACTAAAAATATTATAATGAAAATTTATA
>Ga0123355_10009272_pt1 | contig 14947 bp, 13 predicted proteins | sample TergutEmb28metaG_3_FD_89872 | JGI IMG/M metagenome (GOLD analysis project Ga0123355, IMG submission 89872) | Embiratermes neotenicus P1 segment gut microbial communities from Petit-Saut dam, French Guiana - Emb289 P1 | ecosystem: Host-associated > Arthropoda: Insects > Digestive system > Gut ...
ATCGAGGCAAATTTACCTTGCCTAATCTCCTCCACAACTTGCATCTTGAACGCTTCACTGTAGGTTACAAATTCCTTCTTCATTTTCATCTCCTAGTGTCAACTTTACACCAGGACGCGACTGTGTCACGGCTCACGGCTCACGGGATTATACTGATCTAACCCTCTCTTGTCAACCGCCTATTAGGTTGTTGCGCCAGCCTGCTGGTAGCGACTTGGCTTCATGCCGCGGTGAACATCCTGCTATTTCTTCTTTAGCTCTGAGAAATTGCCGCCCGCAATCCTCCACGGGAAAAATGTTTTCGCATACATTTTCGCGGGCGGCTTTTTTATATTTTTTTACAGGAGGTTTTTCAAAATGAAAAACACACGAACTGTACAGCGGGCGATAAGCGTCTTCGCTGTAATTGCGTTTATCGGATTTGCCCTGTCCTCGTGCGGCGGCGGCAATGGCAGCCATGCGGCCCCCGTGTACCATACCGTAACGTTTAACGTTGACGGCGACATTACCGTTGTCCCGGTAGAGCAGGTGCGGGATGGGCTAACCGTGTCCGAGCCGGCAGACCCGGTGCAAGCCGGTTACTACTTCTACGGCTGGTACACCACGGACGCATTCACACCCCCGCGGTTTGACTTTGCCACCCCGGTTACCGCCCCCATGACCCTGTACGGAAGGTGGAGTGCCATACCCCCCGTGTACCACACCGTAACGTTTGACGTTGACGGCGACACTGCCCTTGTCCCGGCAGCGCAGGTACGGGACGGGGACACCGTAACCCAGCCGGCAGACCCAACACGGGCCTTTACCGCAGGGGCGGGGCTGTGGAGCGGCGCTCCTGACGCTTTGCCCAACGCTCCTTACACATTTGTGGAATGGCGGCACAATGGCGCGGCGTGGGATTTCGCCGACGACACGGTAACCGCCAACATCACGCTTACCGCCTACTGGACGGCCCCCGCCGCCCCGGTTCCCGGTACGGAAAACAACGTAATCGCCGCCGTGGCGCACGTGAACGCCAACCCCGGCGTATTCACCCTGCTGATTGACGAAAACGTCGCGCTGGGAGCGACGGGGGTAACGCTGACCGGGGCGGGCGCTGACCTTACCATTATTGGGCTGGGCGGCGCGCGGACGATAACCCGGACGGGCGACGGCCCTACCCTGACCGTAAACGGCGCGGGCAGAATACTGACCATAGGGAATAACATTACCCTTCAAGGCCGCTTCCAGACCTTAAATGTGGTTGCCGTTCAAATAAGCTCGGAATTTGTTATGCTTGACGGCGCGCTCATTACCGGAAATAACACCTCTTCGTTCACTGGGGCTGTGTATCTTAGCGGAGTCAGCACCTTTACCATGCGGGGGGGAAGGATTACCGGAAATAACACAAGGTCCACTATCAGCAATGCTACGGGCGGTGTTGGTGTCACCGGTACCTGCACTTTCGCAATGCAAGGCGGCAGCGTTTCCGGCAATACAGGCGCTAGGGGGGAGATGTTACTGTTGGCCCACAAGCCAACATTTTACTCTCTGGCAGCGCGGAGATAGGTACGCTTAACCTGAGCAGTAATGCTAATGTTAACGCTTCTGTCACCATTCAAACCGGATGGGCGGGCAGCATTACCGGAGGGCTCATCTTGAGTGCCGGTAATCCTAATTTAACCAATGGTATCGGCTGGTGGAATAACAGGACGGTATTGAGGGGCCCCGGATTTACCGCCGCCCTTGTGCAGCGGTTCCCGCTTAGGGACTTTGTGTCCAATCAACCGGGTGCTGGTGGCGCGCGGTCCATCGCCGACACGCACATGATTAACGAGCAGGGCGTGCTGGTGCTGCTGCCATAGCGGACATTCCCGCAAATCCCCCCTGAGGGTGAGGATATGGGCTTTGAAAGCCGCCCAGAGAACCCGCTACGGAGCCTCGGTCTCCTACGCTAAAGAGCCTGGGCCATTGGCTTTGAAAGCCCATATCCTCACCCTCAGGGGGCTTAGCCGGATGGGGGCTGTGCCAGCACGACATTGCTGGGGGGAAGACGCAGATGCCGCAGGGCGATGCCTTTGGGGTAATGCCGGGGGCTAATGCTCTCTTCCCCCCAGCAATGCCCCGCCGCGCGTGAGCCAGCGGTACAATGCCCGGCAGGGGAGGATATACGGTTTAAGAAGCCATTTGCCTAGGCTCTTTAGCGTAGGAGACCGTGGCTCCGGAGCGGGTTCCCTAGGCGGCTTCTTAAACCGTATGTCCTCCCCTGCCGGAGCTTTATGCGAGAATGTTCATGCGCGGCGGGGGGCGGAGGCGAGCTTTTGTATGGTTTCCATGTCGAGTCCGGTTATTCTCTGCACGAATTCAACGGAAGCCCCTTCCGCAAGAGCGTTGCGGGCTGTCTGCTCCAAGCCCAGCCCAATGCCCTCCTCTCGGCCTTTTTCCATGCCCAGCCCGATACCTTCCTTGCGGCCTCTGTTTTCCCATTCCGCCGAAATACCGATTTCTTCAAGTGTTCGTTGCAATGACGCTATCGCCGTATTGCTCATCTCGTATGCCTCCTGTAATGCCTTCTTGTTTGCTCGTGCTATCACGTCAAGATACGCCCATATCTGGGCATCCTTGTCCAGCCCCGCTATCTTGTCCGTAATCCGCCGTACCTGCCGCGCGTCAAGCTGATTGTCCAAGCCTTTTAGCCAGAGGTTTTCAACCTCGGAAATTTTGCCGCTGTCGATTATCTGGATGGGCAAAACATCCCCGGTTACAATATATATCCCCGGCCATTTTTCTTCAACCGTGAATTTTCGATCTCCGGTCAGGTGGCTGATAAGCTTGCGGGGACAGCGGCTTTCCACGAAGGTCAGGCTTAGGCCGCTTATGTCCGTTTCGTGCAGCGCCACGTACAGGCAGGCGTAGCCGTAGACAAGGTAAAAGTCCTTAACAGAAACATAGTCGCCGGGGCTTTTGTATTCCAGTATATTCACGCTGCGGAATATCGAGGCGATGCTCTTTTTGATTTCCACGTCTGCGGTCTTTTTTATGATAACAACGTCAATTCGCAGGGGCTCTGTGGTAAGCTGTTGCTCCGCCGCGAACTGGAGGGCGTGGCGGTATTCGTCCAGTTCCATCTGGATCGCTTCGTAGAAGGCCGGATGCCACGCGATGCGCTCTTTGGTTGGCGGTGCGGCTGGTTTTTCAGGCGGCGTGGTTTTTGTCATAGAACAAGTATAGGCCGCCACGGGGGGAATGACAAATGCCGGGGCTAATGCTCTGCGGAGCCCCCCAGCAATGCCCCCGCCGCGCGTGAGCCTCTAGGCCAATGCCCGGCCGGGGAGGATATACGGTTTAAGAAGCCATTTGCCTAGGCTCTTTAGCGTAGGAGACCGTGGCTCCGGAGCGGGTTCTCTAGGCGGCTTCTTAAACCGTATATCCTCCCCGGCCGGAGCTTTATGCGAGAATGTTCATGCGTGGCGGGGGCTTTCCCACAGCCCTCCCCCGGCGGTATTATATGTAGGAACAGGGCAGGGGAATGCAGGCGGCAAAACGTTTTTCAGAAGAAGCGATACATAAACTCCGGGCGGAAATTCAGGATGCCGGGGGCAACGAAGTGTTTGCCCTTGGATTCACCGGCGATGCCGGGGATTCCGGCGGCGGGCTGGTCGCGCGCCTCGAAGTAAGCGCCCGCGGGAACGAAGGCGCTGTTCTGGCCCTGAATGACAGGCTTGCCGGGGCTGACGTGCTTATCCACAATCACCCTTCAGGCTTTCTTACCCCTAGCGATAACGACCTTGCCATCGCCTCCCGCGCCGCCGGAGCCGGAGCTGGCTTTTACATCGTGGACAACCTTGTTGACAGCGTGTATGTGGTCGCCGAGCCGGTAAAAAAGCGGAAACTCTCCCGCCTTGACCCGCAAGCCATAAGCGCGTCCCTTGAACCCGGCGGCGCTGTCAGCTTGCGGCTGCCCGCCTACGAAATCCGTGAATCCCAACTGGAACTCATGCGCCTTATCATCCGCGGCTTTAACGATGACTCGCTGGTCGCCGCCGAAGCCGGAACCGGGGTGGGAAAATCGTTCGCCTACCTGCTTCCTTCTTTAAGCTTCGCGGCGGCAAACGAAGAACGGATTGTTATTTCCACCGCCACCATCACCCTGCAAGAGCAGCTCTACCAGAAAGACATTCCCCTTGTTACATCAGGGCTCAAAAAAAAGATCAAGACCGTTCTGGTTAAAGGACGGGGAAACTACCTTTGCCGCAGACGGCTGGCCAATGCCCTTATGGAACCCTCCCTCGACAACGAAGAGCGCCAGCACACCGAGGACATCGCGCGCTGGGCGGAAACCACCGGAAGCGGAAGCCGCTCCGACCTTGCCTTTATGCCTCAGGAAAGCCTGTGGTCGCGGGTCTGCTCCGAGGCCGATACCTGCATGAATATGTACTGCCCCGAACGGGAGCGCTGTTTCGTCATGCTGCTTCGCAGGGAAGCCGCCGATGCCCGCATTCTTGTCGTAAACCACCACCTGCTTTTCGCTGATCTGTCGGCCCGGCGCGATGGGGCCGGATACGACACCGCAGTCGTGCTGCCCCCTTACCGCCGGGTAATCGTTGACGAAGCCCACACGGTCGAAGAAGCCGCCACCTCCTTCTTTTCCCGCCAGTTCAGCCGCCTGGGGGTTTACCAGCAGACCGGACGCCTTTACCGCAGGCGGGGCACGTTCCGCCGGGGACTGTTCCCCCGCCTGCTTTCTTTGCTGCCGGACAAAGCCGGAGCGGGGGAAGAACCATACGACAGGATCGAGGAAGAGCTTGAAAGAATCCGGGCCGCTGCCTCTAGCCTTGACGAAGCCGCACTGGAACTCTGCGGCGGCGAAGGGGTATTCCGCCTGACACCCCAAAGGGACGGGGCAATAACCGCCCGGCTTTCCCCGGAGTTCGCCGCCTTGCGAAAACGCCTTACCTCCCTTACCGGGTTTATAAGGGAACTAACCGAGGCCGTCCCCGAAGAAGCCAAGGAGGACAGCGTAATATGGGAAATTCGCGCGGCCCTGCGCCGCCTTGACACCGTGGGATCAGTCTGCGCTTCGTTTATCGAGTACCGGGAAAACCCCGACAGCGTAATGTGGATAGAGCGGCGGGCGGGCAGAGCCGGTAGCGGGGAAAGCCCGTGGGCCGTGTGTACCGTTACCCCGGTAGACGTAGCCCCTTCGCTGAAGGAAGCCCTGTTTCAGCCCAACAAAACTGTTGTCTGCGTTTCCGCCACGCTTACAACCGGAAATTCCTTTGAATACTGGAAAAGCAGGGCCGGACTTACCCTTGTCCACGACCGTGAAATCCTGACCGGAATGTTCCCCTCTCCCTTTCCCTATGACACTCACGTGCTTCTGGCGGCCCCGCAGGACGCCCCCCTGCCAACCGAGCCGGGCTACGGGGCCTTTGTTGACACAGCGGCGGCGGCCTTGGCGGAAATCTCAGGCGGATCGGCCCTTGTCCTTTTTACATCGTATCAGGCGCTCAAAAGCGCCCACGAAGCGGCCCTGCCCATCCTACAGAAGCAGGGAATCCGGGTACTCAAGCAAGGGGACGATGACCGCAACCGCCTGCTCTCCTCCTTTTTGGAGGATCAAAGCAGCGTGCTGTTCGCCACAGATTCCTTCTGGGAAGGGGTGGACGCTCCCGGCGACACGCTGCGCTTGGTGATCCTCTGCCGGCTTCCCTTTAGAAGCCCCAGCGATCCCGTTTTTGAAGCCCGCTGCGAGGCCGCGGAGAGCCGGGGGGAAAACGCTTTTATGGCGCTCTCCGTTCCCGAAGCAGTGATGAAGTTCAAGCAGGGCTTTGGGCGGCTTATGCGGCGTTCCAGCGACCGTGGCGTGGTGGTTGTTCTGGACGGGCGGCTGTTGAAAAAACGCTACGGCGAAAATTTTCTGCGTTCCCTGCCGGAGACAAGAACCTGCTTTGGAGAGTTTGACAGCATTCTTCGGGCTGTGGAGAATTTTCTTTTTTAACCGATAATGTAACAACACCCTGATGAACGTGTTATTGTAGTGTTACTCTATGGAGATTTTGTTGTGAACAGGAAAAGCTTTTACTTGGTCGTATTGATAGCATTAATAATGCTCGCCGGATGCGTTACAAGCCCTCCGGGTTTGTACATGGGGGGAGGAATACATCCTTTCCAAATAGACATATCCCCCTGTGGCCGTTATGGGACAATTGTGCGGTATGTTGGAAGGGGCACGGATGTGCTTATCCAGCAGCAGATCGGAGGGCTGACCATTGTCGGAATTGCCGAGGGAGCTTTTGACGGGAGCCAGCGTGTCAGAAGGGCGGGCGACCGGATTATAAGGCGGCGTGTGCGCCTTACCAGCGTAACCATCCCGCCCACGATTACCTATATCGGGGAAGGGGCATTTGCCCACAACCGGCTTATCAGTGTAAGTATTCCCAACAGTGTTACTCATATCGGGGAAGGGGCGTTCATGAACAACCAGCTTAGCAGCGTAAGTATTTCTCACGGAGTTACCTATATCAGGACAAGGGCATTCGCCGACAACCGGATTATCAGCGTAACGATTCCGGCCCATGTTACCTATATTGAACGGGAGGCGTTCATGAACAACCAGCTTACCAGCGTGTTTATTTCCCCCAGCGTTGAGCGTATCGGGCAGTACGCCTTTGCCAATAACCTGCTTATCCGGGGGAATGTGGCTAATCTGGGCGGAGTTACGTGGATCAGGCATGGAGCGTTTGACGGCAATCCCCGTTTTGAAAGATACTTCATGCAATAGGGTAAAGGCCCGTCGCTGGCTGCCGCTTGCCGCGGCGCTCTTTGCCGGCTGCGCTGTTTTCGCGTTTCCGCAGGCGGGCTCTGTTCCCGGCCCCGTTCCGGGCGATGACCTTGCCAGCCAGTTGGCTTGGCTGTACGCCAACGCTCAAAGCAACACCCGCTACATTATTGAAGTAAGCGGCGGCGAAAGTATCCCCCCCCAAGCTCTGCCTGCGGGCAGGCGCAATGTTACTATCACTCTTTACGGCATAGGAGAGGGGCATACCGTAAGCCTTTCGGGGGCGGGGAGCCTTTTTACGGTTTCTTCCGGCGTTACCCTGATACTGGACGGCAACATCGTCCTCAGCGGCGGCGGCAACGGCAACGGCGGCAATGGCGGAAAACTGGTGCAGGTAAATAACGGCGGCACACTGGTCATGAACCCCGGCTCCCAAGTATCGGGCAGTTCTGGCGGCGGCGTAAGTGTACATTCAGGCGGTACGTTTGTCATGCACGGCGGGGCAATCGTGAACAACACCGGCAGCACGGGAGGGGCCGGCAGGCACGGCATTATGGGCGGGCTTGGCGGCAATGGCGGGGTCAGCAATTGGGGCGCGTTCACGATGCACGGCGGGACAATCTCCGGCAACTCAGGCGGCGCGGGCAGCGATGACGGCTCCGGCGGCTCTGGCGGCGTAGGGGGAGTGGCCAACTGGGGCACGTTTACGATGCACGGCGGGGAAATCTCCGGCAACTCAGGCGGAGACGGGGTGTCAAGCGGTCTTGGCGGTTCGGGCGCTGTGTTTAACGCGGGCGTGTTCGCCCTGCGTGGCGGGGAAATCTCCGGCAATTCCGGCGGCGCGGGCGGCGGCAACCGCTGGGGCGTGCGGGGCGGCATTGGCGGCGTGAACAATTCCGGCGGGTTTGCCATGTACGGCGGGGAAATCTCCGGCAATTCAGGCGGCGCAGGCGATGGCGGCTGGGGCGGTGTCGGCGGCGTAAGCAATTCGGGCAGGTTTACCCTGCATGGCGGGACAATCTCCGGCAATTCCATCGGCGCAGGCGATGGCGACTGGGGCGGTGTCGGGGCGGTGTTTACCGTGGGCACATTCACGATGCACGGCGGGACGATTTCCGGCAACGACAGTGGCGTTGGTGTCTGGAGCGTCCGTTACGGGGGAACGTCTTACGGCGTTTTCCGCATGACAGGCGGTGTTATTTACGGCAGCGCCGCCGGGGCGAACCTTGGAAACTCAGGCGGAGCCCTGCGTATGCTTGGAGCGGCGGGGACGGCCCGGCTTGGCACATTCAACGCCGCCGGGTTTTTTGTGCTGTCGGGCGCTTTAGGCGACACCAACGAGACAATCCACGTGGTGGACGGCGTTTTGCGGTGATTGCCGGGGAGAAAAGCGGTATGCCGCCCTTCGGCCCGGCAATCAAAATCAACGGTGCGTCAAACTGCTACTGCCCGAAAGGTTGCATTGTCGCCGGGTTCAAAAGAGACGAAGCGGCGTACTGAACCGGGAACACTGCCGTTGGCCGGTTATTCTGCCACTGCATGATAACGGGTTGGGCTCCGGTATTCTGCCCTGTGGCGGGATTAAACACGCCTTGCCCGTTTATGACACGGAACCACTGTGAGTTCTCCGCGTTCATCCGGCGCAGTTCGTCACGAATAAGAACCGGGTCGGTCGAGCCAATCCGTTCAATGGCTTCGTAGGCGAGCATTATGCTGTAAAGCGTGGGGCCCGCCTGTCCGGGGATAAACTCGCCGAAGGTTCTCTCGTAAAAATCGTTCATCATCACCCAGCCTTCGTGTTCTCTGGCTCCTCTCTGGTCCCAAACCCACGCATCGCTGGACACAATGCCGTTTACGGCAGCGCCAAGGTCCACAAACAGAGACGGCCATGTCATGGCGGCCCCTCCGCCGACAATCAGGGGGCTAAAGTTCAAAACACCCATTGCCGTGAAAATCAGGCTTAAATCGGACGGGTAGGAGCTTGGCAACAGCACGTTCACTCCGGCGGCCATAAGAGCGGTAACCAGAGGGGTCGCGTCCGTAAAGGTGGGGACATTGTACGATTGGTCAAAAACTATGTTAAGACCTCTTGCCCCAAACTGAAGCCTTTGGTTGGCGGCGTTGTCGGTTCCCCAGGCGTCGTCGGCGTAGATGATGCCGAAACGGAGATCGGCAAGGGGGATGCCCAAAAGCTCGGCGTAGTGTTCAATGAAGTCCAACTGCATGGGGATGAACAGGGGAGCGGTGGCGGAAGGCTGGAACGTGAACTGAAACCCTCCCTGAGACAGAGCGGCGTTTGCCGCCGCCGACACAATTTGCGGGATTTGGAACGCCTCGGCTATCGGCTGATTAACCAGCGAGATGCTGGAATTGGGGTTGCCGATAACAACCGAGAAACCGCCCGTGCCCAAGGCATGCTCGAAGGGGGCGGCGGCTTGCGCGGCGTCCGACGTGGAATCCACAATTACGAGTTCTATGGGCCTGCCGCCAAGAGAGGGAAAGCCGCCCAAAACGGTGTTGATATACCATTCCGCAGTCTGCGCCGCCATACTAACCTGACGGCCCGATTCCGCGTTTGGCCCCGACATCATCGCGCTCATTAAAAAGCGCACGGGCTCGTCGCCCTGTTCTTGCCTGCGGCATCCAATCAGCAGCATGGAAGAAACCAGCAGGATACCTACGACTGTGAAAAACAATTTTCGTTGCATCTTTTACCTCCGAAAAAATAATGTGATATGTTATGGTATTCCCGGTTGTTTTGTTTTGTCAATGGCCCCCCCGCCGCGCGTGAGCCAATGTTCCCGCTACGCCCCGGCAGGGGAGGATATACGGTTTAAGAATCCCGCCCAGGGAACCCGCTCCGGAGCCACGGCCTCCTACGCTAAAGAGCCTGAGCAAAATGGCTTCTTAAACCGTATATCCTCTCCTGCCGGGCATTGTACTGATGTTCACGCACGGCGGGGGCATTGCGGGGGGTTCCGCAGAGGGCATGGGCCGTCGGCCTTCTCCGGCCCGCAGGCCGGGGAAGGCTGTGCCAAGCGGGCGAGGGTTTTTCGGTGATGCCGTGGGGGAAATGCGTGTTTCCCGCTTGACACTGTGCCGTAGTCCGTGCTAGCATTACCACATGGTGCGTGGTGTAACTGCCAACAGACAAGACTATTTCTCGAATTTGAGCGATTTTTGCCCGAATTCGCCTAATTTGGCACGTTTTCTTCCATTAGACACACACACACACACACACACACACACACACACACACATAAGACTCACTCGATCCTTCTAAAAAAATTTACCCAAAATTTCCCATTTTTCCCGCTCACACCCCAGTCAGGCATCGCAGAAGGGAATCCGAACCTGTTCCAAAACTCGGTTAGTTTCGGAACAGGTTCTAGGAAAAAGCGTCTATACACCGCTTTTTCCATCAAATCTAATGTAGCCGTTCCAAAATCTGACATTTTGGAACAGCCTCAGATTTCTCTTCGTAATAACAGCCCAAAGCAGAGATTGTGGCGGGCTTTTATGTATGCCCTGCTTGTATGAGCGGGTAATCTCGTGATTACCCGCTTAAAGGAAGGCGGGGATCTCAATGTAAGGGGTGTTTTATGAAGAAGGTTTTGGTTACTTTGTTTCTGGGCGTGCTTGTCGCGGGAGGCGTTTTTTCGCAGTCAATGTTCAGCGTTGGTGGCGGGCTTATGCTCGATACTGAAAGTGGAACCACTGTTGAAGCTAGCGCGACTGCGCCAATCGTCGGGAGCTTGGGCAACTTAGACTTGCGGGGATGGAATGATGCTGTTGGTGCCTTTGTTTTTGCCGATGCGAGGTTTGTTGAGTTTTCTTTGGGCTTCCTTGTGGGGAACAGAGTCGAATCGCTGGAATGGAGGGGCGTACCCGTCCTAGGCAACGGCGTCATGAGATTACTAGATGAAAGCTTTTTTGCGTTCAACATCGGCCTACTTGGTAAATTCCCCATCGACTTGGGGGAAAGAGTTTCCATTTTCCCGCTTTTGGGCTTTGGACTCATTGCGCTAGGGAGTTCTTCCCCAGATGGAGTCGCTGATCAAGGGAATAACCTTATCGATGGTGCCGTAGAAGGCTGGTCACCCAACGAGATTGCTTTTAGACTTCAATTTGGTGCTGGCGCCGACTTCGATCTGGGTTCACGCTTGTTCCTGCGAACATCGCTCCTTGCTTTCTACCGATTCGCGTCTTCTGAAGAAAACGATCTTGCAAGCTTTCTGGATGCGATTCCGGGCATCAGCGCAAGTTCTTCTGGCAGATGGGGCGCAAACCTTAGGCTCGCGCTAGGCTTCAGGCTCTAAACTAACCGCCGCTCCAGAGTATGCGCGCAACCCGCATACTTTGGGCGGCAGCGTTTGGTCTATCTTGAACCCTCCCGCAACAGCGGCAGGTATCACGATATCTGCAATAAGAAACGCGCCCGCTACCCCTACCGGCAATACTCAAGCCGCCCGCTCTCGTACAGGTTCCTTCCCGTGCTGTCAATAGCAACAACAAGGGGAAGCTTTTCAACCAAGAGTTCCCTTATGGCCTCTGCGCCAAGCTCTTCAAAGGCGATAAGTCTTGCGGATTTGACGCATTTTGCCATCAGGGCGGCGATACCGCCAGTGGCGGCGAAATAAATGCCGTGGTGTTTGACAATCGCCCCTGTTACCTCCTTGGTGCGCAGTCCCTTGCCAATCATGACCTTTAGCCCCTTGGAAATAAGAAGGGGCGAGTACGTGTCCATTCTTCCCGCTGTGGTGGGGCCTACCGAGCCAATGGGCCTGCCCGGTCTTGCCGGAGCCGGGCCCGCGTAAACCACCGCCTGCCCGTTAAAATCGAACGGCAGCGGTTCGCCCGATTCCAGCAGGCACGCCAGCTCTTTGTGTGCCGCGTCCCTCGCGGTGTAAATCGTCCCGCTTAAATACACCATGTCTCCCATGCTAAGGGAGCTTATCGTTTCGTCCGCAATGGGGGTAAAAATCTCTTTCATATAGTTCCCTCCGCGTGCCTTGTAACATGACAGCCGAGGTTCACCGCCACGGGCAGTCCCGCGATATGGGTGGCAAAGGTTTCAATATGCACGCCCAAGGCCGTTGTCCTTCCGCCAAATCCGGCGGGGCCTATGCCAAGGGCGTTTATTGTTTCAAGCAGTTCAGTTTCAACACCCCTCCAGAAGGGGTCGCTGTGCGCCGAGCCCAAAGGCCGCAGCAGGGCGGTCTTGCTTAACAGGGCGCATTTTTCCATTGTCCCGCCGATACCCACGCCAACAATTATGGGGGGGCACGGGTTCCCGCCCGCAGCGCTGACAGTGTCAACAACAAATTTTTTCACCCCCTCGATACCTTCAGCGGGGGTAAGCATTTTCAGGGCGCTCATGTTTTCGCTGCCAAAGCCTTTCGGGGCTACGGTTATTTTTATGTTGTTTCCCCTGACAACCGAGTAATGAATAACGGCTGGTGTGTTGTCGCCTGTGTTTCTTCTGTCAACAGGATCGCGCACCACGGACTTTCGCAAAAAGCCTTCTTCGTAGCCCCGGCGGACGCCCTCGTTTATCGCGTCTTCCAAAGGGGAAGGCCGGCCTTCGGCGGGCGTTCCCGTGTCCATTCCGGTTATACGGACATCCATCCCCAGCTCAAAAAAAACAACCGCCATGCCCGTGTCCTGACAAATCGGAACCCGTTCGTTTCCGGCGATAGCCGCGTTCTCCAGCATCGACTCCAATACGTTTTTCCCGACCGGCGACTGTTCTTTCGGTAGGCAGGCGGAAACCGCGTCCTGTATGTCTTTGTTAAGATAATAATTCGCGTCCATGCACAGCTTCGCTGTTAATTCAATGACAGAGCTTATGTCAATTTCCCTCATCGCTGCCCCCGCTTTCCGCTTAAAAAATATGCGGCCTGTTTAAATTTTCTATATCCCGGACATCCTGCCCAACAAGGCCCACAAGAGCATATGTGTTGTTCAGACGGTTGTAGGCGAAATTTTTGTGCATCCGGAAATTTTCGATTTCCCTTGTGTTGGTAAGATGTATCCTTGGGCCGCTGCATCTTGCCGGCTGAAAATCTCCAAGCTTGATGTGATGCTCGTCGAAATAGGCAACGTCGATATGCCCCCCGATTATCTCCAGAACATCGTTTTCCAGTTCAGCGAGATCGATGTCCGGCTTTTCGTTGAACTCTAGCACAAAGCCCCGCTTGACATCGGAATGTCTCCACCTGTTGGCCATGTTGTATTCCCGCTCAAGAAGCATGGCGGTTATGTCTTCGGCGGTGTGAACCATTTTCCTGTACTTCAGGGAATGATGCACGATGTCAAAGATGTCTTTGGGAAGCGGGCCAAACGCGCCGGGCCGGGTAACAATGATTTCTTCCCCAATGCCAATCAAAATCCCGGCGTTTATTTTCAGGGCTGGATAGAGCTGATCAAAATGTTCGATAACAACCCTTCGGTCTTTTTCCAGAGCGTCTTTGACAAAGCTGACGATCTCGTGCGTCTGGTTAAACGCTGTCTGAAAACGCATATCTAGATGAAAGGTGGTAGTTTCGTTTATGGTGTCCTCGTAATCCGTTATGCGCATTACCTTGTGAGAATCGAACCTGTCATCGTCGTTTACAAGCTCAAGGCCGGGAAACATACCTTTTATGAGGGACGATTTACCGGAGCCGGCATCGCCGATAATGCCAATGAGTTTGTCTTCGAAGGTTAGATGCCTTTGGGAAATTTGCTCGCCCAGAAACAAAAGCCTGTTGCGGCCTCTGGGGGCGAAGTATACCGAATAGAACGCGGCGGCGTGAATGATGTTACGCATCGGTTTTATTGTATACGGGTTTTTGCCCTCCGGTCAATGAGTCACCATTCCTGCCCTCCGCCGGAGCTTTTGGCGAAGATGCTCACGCGCGGCGGGGGGCATTTCTGGGGGGAAGAGCATCAACCCTCCAAAAGAAGCTTGACACAACTTGCATTACCGTGCTAGCATTACCCCATGATGCGTGGTGTAACTGCCAACAGCCAAAACTATTTCTCGAATCTGGGCGCTCTTTGCCTAAATTGGCACATTTTCTTCCATTTAACACACACACACACACACACACACACACACACACACACACACACATAAGACTCACCTGATCGTTTTACCTAAAAAAATTTGCCCAAAAAAAGCGCTTCCCGCCGCGCAACTACCGCCTTTCGCCACAGCGCCGTTCCGACTGAGTACGAGCGGCCCGTAGAGGCTGTGGATATATGCCAGCGGTGGCGTTAACACCGCACAGGAGATTTTTGAATGAAAAAAAGGTTGACTGCGATACTGGCTGGATTTATCGCCACGGCGGGCCTTTACGCCCAAACCACTAGTTTTGACGAAGGATACTGGATTGCGCCTGCGCCTGTTTTGAGTGCTACGCCCCTTCCTTCCCTGTTTTTCCCCGATGATGCGGCCCTTGACAATGCCCCACAGCCCATGCAGGCAGGAACCGCCGTTGAATGGCCTCCACCAATGTTCAGTGTTGGGCTCACCTTCACTGTTGTAACTGACTTAAGACTCCTTGGCTCAATAACCATTCATGAAGAGAGAAGGACTTGGTCTAGAGAATATAACCCGGCGCAATGGAGTATGTTGGGTATCGGGGCCTTTTTTGACGCGCGATATGCGAAACTGGCAGTTGGGCTTTCAGGCGGATTTATAAGATGGTGGCAGGATGATGATGAATACCTGCCGGTATGGGCTAGGGATACGAGGGGCTATTTTTTTGCGCTGGACTTTCGCCTACTTTTCAAATTTCCCTTGGAACTGCCTCTGGGACTGCCATTAGGAGGCTATTTTTTCCCACTGCTTGGCGTAGGGTACAACGTTGTTTTTTCTTTTCCTTTCACGCTATTTAATACTCTTGAAAACCCTTCCCATTTCAACACCTTTCGTATCCCGTTTGGCATTGGTCTGGATTTGCCCGTTGGAAACAATACCTTTTTAAGAACATCGCTTCTAGGGCATTACACGTTTGCTCCTAGGCATGTTCGTGACCTAGCTGCCGCCATCCATGGAGCGTCTCACAGCGGAGACTGGGGTGGAGTTCCCCCGATTTTTTGGACAGTGAATTAAGCCGCTAAATTATTTGTTAATGCTAAAGGTGTAGCATATCCGATTGCCGAATGTCTACGGCGTCTGTTGTAATACATTTCGATGTA
>Ga0123355_10009273_pt1 | contig 14947 bp, 15 predicted proteins | sample TergutEmb28metaG_3_FD_89872 | JGI IMG/M metagenome (GOLD analysis project Ga0123355, IMG submission 89872) | Embiratermes neotenicus P1 segment gut microbial communities from Petit-Saut dam, French Guiana - Emb289 P1 | ecosystem: Host-associated > Arthropoda: Insects > Digestive system > Gut ...
CCCCCCCCCCCCCCCCCCACCCCGAAGGGGGGGGGGGGAGAAGTTGGGGGCCCTTTAAAAAAACACTCCCCCCCCCCCCCCCCCCGGTTGGGTGTGGACTCTCATTTCAAAGGGTTACACGCATACAAGCAGAATGGCCTTCACATCACCGCCCTCCCAGCTCTTGTTCTGTCTCGTGTCCTTGTCCGATTACGTCCACTTTTCCTAGCTGCAGTTTCTCCTTCTGGCACTGTCTTACGCACCAGCACATTCACCTTCGTTAAGGCATGGCTGTAATTGCCTCATAAGAAACGGTCTCTAGCTTATATGAATTGTAATTGGCGGTGCATCCATTAATGACACTGTTTTTGTGCTTTACAAGTAGAAGTAGTCGTGTGTGGTTTTCGCCCGGGATATGCTGGCTGTCTTGGTGAATAGCGAAATTTGTAAGAGCTTGTGCTGAAACAGTACATTATACACGAATTATGCATTCAGTGTCACTGGCCTAATTAAAAGTAAGGCTGAATGAGGATTTGAATCCCATCCACAAACTGTACCGCGGTGTTAATGATCGCTTTAACACCTGTGGCTACTGTACATATTGGTAAGCAGAACGTTTCGTAATATGGCTGCTTTCGTTAAAAGAAGGAAAAAAAGACGGGGTAGTTAATTTTGTGTAGCTATATTATGTGACCCAGGAGCGGGGATGGACTACTGGCTTGACGGTGAGGGGTTCGATTACCGGCTAGGGACAACACATTTTTCTGGTCTGCGAAATGTCCAGGCTGCCTCTGGGGCCCAACCAGCGTCCTGTTTAATGGGTAATACGGTGATTTTCTTGGGCGGGGGGTGAAGTAAAGCGACCGGTTCTGGATTTTGAACACCCACCTCCATCTAGCGCAGAGTGTAAGAACTGGTGGAGCTCTACCTCTCTCCGCCCCGCCCCATATGCCCTTTTGGCGTAGACAACGACGGATTTACCCTTTTATTTTAAACGTCACGTGTGGATTTTTTTTCCTGAGAGTCGTAGGATATTCATTGTGTAAAATGCGCGCTGTGTAGTGCAGAGTTTGTAGATGTTAGAACCGGTGTACATGCAGTTGCTGCTTTCGTTTGCTAGGATTCAGCATGTTTAAGAACGCTTTTTCCATAATTGGGTACTTGTCTGTCTGTCTGTCGTGTCTGTTCAATTGGGGCAGTATCGCTAACGAAGGAAGGCACAATCGAACTGGAGCGCCACTTCGAGAAGCTAAATTGCCGCATGGCCACGACAGCAGTCATGGGAGTCGTTGAAGTGTCGACGTCTTACGTCTAACAAGATGTGGGGTCATCCGGAGATGTATTGCAGACACATATAGTCGGAACAGCGCAAATGAAACCTGTTGTTTGCTGAGTGTGACAGCTTTAGTGACTGTGGGACCGCATTTTGGAGGGAGGGTCTGCATGCATGAGGCGTTTTTTAAACCGATCCATTAAGACGTGGTTAGGCCTGTGTATGGCATCATTATCATCATCATCGTCACCACCACCATCATCGTAATCACCATTATCATCATCCGAGACGATCTAAGCTTTTCAGCAGTTAACAAGAACAGACGGCATAGTACAATCCACAGCCTTGTATCCTGTTTGTACTAAAATGTGGCCTATGTAAGTATTTCCATGCTACAGTTTAAAATTTCTGCTGCTAATTTAACCCCTGAACTACTAATGGCATCTAAATTCTACATATTCCTTTACAAATCACATGTACTCAGTTCCTACCTCACAGAGAACGGTCCTTTTGCACTGTGAAGCCAGTCTAGTGCCGTGTACGAGAGTAACTCCCTGTTTGTGATCAGAATCATACGAGGCTCATAAATACACTGTGCGGGGGAAACTGCGAGTGTTCCGGAATGTTAATGAAGGTGGTACTTTTAGTTACCACTCTTATTTTAAGGGTTACTACACATATCGCCTGCTTTAGCGTTCCAAAACACAGCATTTTGCTTGCAGTGTGCTCACAGTACGAGAATATCGCTTAAGACGGTATTAACCGGTCGTTCTTCGTTATGGAGACGGTGTGTTTTCTGTTACCTAGGAATTGCTCTTATATTAGTTAATTTAGTGTTTCGTGACGCCGTCCCCCATACTGTTTTGCACAGTTCGCCGATATGCCCATCCGACCCACCATCTCTTCCAGTGAAATCTAGAACTCTCACAGAAGTTGTATTTGCGCGTTCCCTGCACTGAGGCGCGCGTGTAAGGTGTTCCTATTTGTAGAAACATATTCAGATACGTATTCAGTCGGCAGCTGCAAGTGTGCACTTTGGTTTATGGCCTAAAACTGCGTCAGTCATACTGACGGATCAGGGAAGCAATAAACCACTAAGCTCAGCTCTCTTTTTGTTTGGGGTTCAGGCACGGTTTGCATTGTGACATTCGCTGATGTCGCTGAAAGACGAATTCGCCCACGAACGGCTATTCTGGCGCGAAGCGGAGACGGTTAACTAGCACCAGACAGGAAGCCCAGAACGGGATTAACCATTTCTGTCTGTAAGACACTGAATGGCTGGTCCGTGACAGGAAGTTGAAAAGGAGGTAATTTGAAAACCCCTTGCCCTTAGGACACGGGGGATGCCTAAAGACCTGGAGTCTTCAAGTGCATACAGCCAGAGAGTTCTTTTTAATCCCTAAAGCCTTACAGTTTACTTTATGCGCCACCTGTTTTTACGTTAATAAACTACGTTTCACCTGCAGAACGTATTGATGTGTTCCAGTTTCCCTGTACACCATTAGCCGGCCAGCCTGTTGTCTTTGTAAGGAAGACGCATTGTATTTTCTACAGTTTTTAAGTAGTGTGTAGCAGTCTTTGTGACTGGTAATTTAAACATGTTCATAGTTGGTTTTCTTAACGTTTCGGAATGGGGGTTTTTTTTTTTTTTTGTCCTACTTCAAATGACGGGGGAAGTAAATGGAGGTCTCCCTGGACCACATCGGATGAGGAGCCCAACAGAGTAGGATGTGGATAAACCTGTTGGAAGGACAAAACCTCGGTGGAATTTTTGATGATATACTTTTGCAATGTGTTTGTTTATAGAGAAACTTTTAGCTATTTGGAATTCAGTGGCTTTGGGCTCCTTTTTGAAATTTTGTGATCTTGAGTCTGACGTTATGGCTGTTGCTTCTAAATTCAGTAATTTTTTGACACGTTCACAGTGAAAAGTTATCGCCTTTAGTTTCTGTACGTCTGTCCGTCTTAAGTCAGCATGTAGCAGTTCCTAAACAGACTCGAAGTCATGTGGGATTCCACGCGGTGTCTTTGGGCAGGTAGTTCTGCACGGTGCGTTTGTGCTCTTGGACTGCTTGACCCTGAATATGAAGACTGGGCGACCCTGAGAATTGTGGGGCTACCCGTATCCCAGTTTACGGCAGCGTCTCCACTGTGAGAACCTTAAATGTCGCAGATCAAAAATAGCGTAAAGAATTTACTTGAAGTTTGACATTGGGGAAAATGTTTTGGCACTTTACACATCTGGTTTACGTCGGACAGATGTAACACACGGAAGCCTGTATACGTTTTGCGCTTATGTGGAGCGAGCCTCGCGAAATATCTCTCGGAACGAGGAACAGACGTTGTAGAGTGGCGTGTGTGTGAAAATTTAATATCCAGTATATTTCTTCCGTACACTTTATACGGTGGCCAGATTAAAGCCTAACCCGTTCGTAGTTTGTACATAAACAGTCTGTATTTAGGAAGCCTTTAACTTAATCGTGGAACCACTCGCCGTAGAGCGGACGACATCGTTGCCGTGTAGCGGCCGATGATGCCGCCAGCTATGCAGTGATGAGTTCTTTTCAGTCCCGGGTTAAAAGGAAGAAGCTTCGGAGATTGTCAGATAAGCGCATCACAGCTGTTACTCCACGTGTGTAGCTCGATGTACTGCGTGTCGTCTGTTGTACATCATGTGTATGCGCTGAGGGCTGGTTTTTATGTATGACATCTGGTGTCTTGGCGATGTACTTTGTAGTTCCCATTAGTGTATCAGCCTCAATTCAATCTCACGAGAACTTGCCATATGGGATTTATCTGCTACTTTATTAAGCCAACAGGCCCCGTCTTTGGCTCATGTTAATAATCATCCAGTACTGTGATTACTAAACGTAAACCAGACGCAGGGTGGTTTTGACGTCTTTACTGCGCGAAGGACAGGCTCGTTGGTCATATTTGTCTTCTGTATACGAGTAATTACTGTTAACGGCATTCCTTCGGCAACGACCCGGCCTCAGCACAAGGACGTTTACCTTACCGGAGAACGGGCGTCACTTGTCATTCACATCCTTCGGCGTGACCGTAGGTGGTGCAGCGGTCTCCGCTTTTCCAGTTTGCCGTGAGTCGGGGTCCACTTTTTTTCAGTTCAATGTATTGCAGTTAAAACTGGGATTTTACGCACGGCTTGTAAATAAAATGCTGGAAATGTTTTGTTTTTCCGGCTCGCAAACACTCGTCACAGCTAAGAAACACGTCGTTTATTGCATGTTGAAGTTTTATTAGTTAAGCGAGCCGACAGGAAACGACTAGCGACGGTTGTCGGATGAAATGATGCCCCTAGACATGGACATTGTATACCGGTTGCTCAGTGCTGCATTTTTCTTGGCCGTGATCGGCCTTGTGTATGTTCGTTGGAACGGAGTTTGGTCTGTGGTTCCATGAATGGTACATCCCAAGGTTCAGACAGTCTTCCAGGTTTATTACTGCCGCCTGATCCCAAGTAGTGATTTGATCCACATGAATTATCGCCTCTGTCGACCTTCTGTCCGGCGATGTTAGGTTGTAGAGAAGGTAAAAGATTTGGGACTGAAGAGGGTGAGGTGACTTGGAGCGAAATGTACTGAGTGTGCGACAGAGGTGATACGTTCAGCGTTGGTTCGGAATTCTGACGTAGTTCGGGCGATTGAGAGGATTGTTAACGTCTTTAGACCGGAATTTGTGGCAGTAATATTTATGAATTTAGTTCCCACCTCACTGTACCTTCATTACAGACATGAGTGACGCCATATTCGCAGTGTATGCTTAGTCACACAAACCACACGCGCACTGTGTGGGGCAGTATGCGGCGTCTCTTGATGTCAAAGTAAGTGGGGCGGGAGCCGCTGTAGCTCAGTCATTGTAGTGACACTGTGGGCTGCATCCGGCGTTGGATTCCCTACTGGAGCACCACATTGCTGTCTTCACGACGTCCAGACCTTCTGTGGGGGCCCACCGAGTCTTCAGTGGGTGCTGGGGGTTCTTTCCTCAGGGGTAAAGTCGCCGGGACATGAAGTTGACAACTCATCTCCACCTAGTGCCGAGATAAGTACGAGTGGAACTGTACCTCTTGTCCTTCTGCGTACCTTCATACCGTGCCCAGCGAGAGCTTTACCTTTTTTACTGTTCGTAAATGACTGCGAAATAGTGAGGTAGCCACTGTGCTGTAAGGGACTAAACAGACCGTAAATAATTAATACAGTAATTTGTGCAGAGGATACATCCTTCTCACAGCAGTGAATAGTATCTGAAATTGACCCCATTAAGGGTTAGAGCGATGTATCGCAGTTTGTATACAATACCGGGGTTATTACCGCCTTCCAGTGACTGTTACATAACAACAGGGGGTTTCTGTTTACTATGTTTTATGCTATGCCTACGAATGCATAAACAAAAAGAATGAAATCCTCTTTTGATCTGGAGTGTCAGTGTGTTCAGGCGATTTGTGCTGTACATTTCTGAAGAGAGAAGTGGTTTGTGAGGAAGCAGCTCGAGCATGAAATTGAAAAGGAGAGTCGTGTGACGTTGGAGAGCCCAATTCAGGATGTACAAGAAAGCAAAACTAGCCATAGACGCCAGTTTTAAATAAGATCCAAATGGGGACACGAGTCACAGAGTCACAGCGCTTGATGGAGACTGCGGATGAAACAGAATGTCAAACTAAGGACCTTAATGGAGTGGAAGAATAAAGTGTAAATTGTGAGAATTGTAAAGGTCACCCCATAAGCATGTCTTGGGGATAAAGATATAGCACCACTCATTCTTAACCTCGGCGCTAGATGGAGGTGAGTGGTCAGTTTCACGCTGCGGCCAATTTACCTCCAGGAAGGAGCCCCGTTATTCGTTGATTATGAGGCTGGGTGGCCATCAGAGCCGGTCGGCACTGTCAGAGCAGGGAGGAATTCCGTACGTTTGTCGGAAATCAAACCGCGATTCCTCGGATTGGCAGAAGGTAGAATTTTGTTTAGAGCTAAGACTGGTGATATTAGAGTTAAGGCTGGTGATACTGTACATGGAGTAACCACTGGACTTGAAGTAAAGTTTTTAAACTGGTGCTTCACACACTGCAGATGTGGTGGTTCGGTAGTACTATATTGATAAGCTTGGACACTTTGGAAATATTAGAAATACTTGCAAAGTTTTAAATATGGTGCTAGAAAAGGATGGAGATCGGGTGGACCGATGGTGTGAGAAATGGGGTATGGCATAGGGTCACGGAAGGGAGGAATATCCTACATGACAATAGAATGAAGGAAGGCTAAGTGGATTGGTCAGATCTTGCGTAGGAACTGCCTTCTGAAACACGTTATGGCAGGAAAGAATATAGGGAAGGTGAGAAGTGACGGGAAGACGAGGTAGAAGACGTAAGCAGGTACGGGATTGACCTTAAGGAAACGAGAGGGCACTGGAAGTTGGAACAGGAAGCACCAGACCGCACTCTGTGGATGACTTGCTGTGGAAGGCGATGGATCTGTCGCAAGAGCCTGCGGAATGGGTGAATTGATTGTTGATAGGCCTGATCATTATGTGGTGGGGGCTGGGAGATCTCAGTTTGGTATAGTGACTGAAATACGTGCTGGGCAATCCGGGGTTCGGTGTCCGGCAGGAACGACATTTCTTTCCTTTCCAGATCGGTCAGACCTTCTGTGGGGCCCCGCCCCATTCAGCCACACACTCAATGGGTACCGGAGTTGTTTCCTGGGGAGTAAAGCGACCGGAGCCTGAATATACCACTCCGTTTAGGGCCGACAGTTAAGAATGAGTGGCGGTATACTTCTTCCCCTTTTATATGCACACTGGACGTCAACCGGGTCTCCTTAGCGTCATTAGTTTAGTATCCGATGTGCAAATATTACAGCGCAGTTCTGTGACAACGTAATTGCCTGCTTTGCCACCGCTGGACAGTTAGAGCGGTGTTCTGTGCATGTCGGCAGGCGCCGCATATCTGTCACTGCCCGGCGATAGTTTCATTGTTGTTTCAGAAGCTATGACGTCAGACAGTACGAATTGTGACAGTTAAGTAAGGTAGAGTGCGGTTGTGAAGCGGTACTTAGGCATTGTGTGTAGCCCGAGTCTACTGGATGAGCGTCAGACTCTTCAGCGAGGGCTCGCTAATATTGGCCGTCGTTTATGTGTGTGGTGTGAAAGAATTCGACCCAGTTCAGTGCAACTTGCCATGCTTGTCTTTGTAAATTGGATATCTGCCCACACGTTAAGGTTTCCTGGAGCCGTAATCTTGCGTCTTTCACTCCAGATGCTTCTGAAGATGTGCTGACGTGTGTGCTTTTATACTGACGAATATTTATGTGTTTACTGTGTCACTTAAAATACCCGTTCAAAGTGACGGCTTGCATCGGGTACAGCGAAATAAAATTGTTTTTGGCGTAAGCAAATATTGTTATTGGAAATTGCCATGCATTTTTGTTTCAAGTATTGCGTTTTTTTTTTGTTATAGTACAATTAACCGTTTAAAGATAAGGAGAGAGAGCGAGAGAGAGAGAGAGATGAGGCAGGGGAATGCAGTAGGGTGCTCCACACTTATTATTGTTACGGGGAAGGGTGGAATTTCTTTCTGTAAATATTTGTAGACGGGGCCCGCTCGTCCTTCTGGTAAAAGGTAGTCTGTAGGCAAGGCGAAACGTTGAGGGAAGTGACGGAGGTAGGGTGATGGGAAGTGGGGGTGTTGGTGTATAGAGCACAGGTGAGAAGTTGAGCATTGTGGTTGAGTTTTGTGTTTGGAAGTTTACATCGTTATGGAATTTTGACGACGTTCTGGCAACGTTGGGGTGAAAGTAGGGGCGGGATGCATTGGGCGCACATTGTGCAGTGTGGCTATCTAGTCCGTACCGCGCAGTAAACACTGTCTCGGTTATACAGGGTGGCGCAAAGGAACGCGTGTTTTTTATATCTGCCTGCGATTTCTTTTTTTGGGGTTACCTCAGTTCAAAAGTCTACGTTCGAAAACCTCGTACAGTCGACGATCTGAAAGTTTCTATTCGCGAAGAAATTGCAACTGTTCCACAAGAAATGTTAGTAAATGTGATGCAGAACTTTGAGGAGAGGCTCCGGACGTGTGTACGGCAAGAAGGACGCCATCTTTCCGATATAGTTTTCCGTAATTGAGTAATCATTGTAAGTAATCAAAACTGCATTTATTACAGGTTGTTTTGGTGTTAACATAACTTTTTATATTGAAAATAAAAAAGTTACAATTATTTGGGGGAAAAAATGCGTTCTCTTTGCGCCACTGCGTAAAAGCAACCAGTTAATGCTGTATAGGGAAATAATTGCTGTTTGTTCTGAGATCCATACACAAGTACACTGTGTGGGCGCCTCTCCGCACAGGGTAGAAGGGATTTGGTGTTGAAGATGGCGATACGTATACCAGCCACTTGGCTTCAGAGGGTTAAGGACCTAATAGTGGCAGTGATATGCAGGAGGCTTACCGAAAAGTCGCCTTCTTTCCTGTTAGCAGTCTAGGCACGCACTGTTGCAGAGAAGGTTGTCAGGAACGGTAACCTGTTATTCTTATACTCGAAAGATAACATTTCGTGCAAGTTACTTCACTCTTATTTCTGTTCCTGTTTGCGCAGTCGGTATAATACCGCCTCGTGCCGGGCGGCCGAGGGACAGTGTTTCGATTCCCGCTAGGGTCCACAGATTTTTCGTTTCTCCAAAGAGGCCAGGGTGGTCCTGGTGCCTGCCCAGACACCTATTCTGTAGGTACCCGGCGACGCTCTCACCGACGGTAAAGCAGCCGGGTCGTTAATATTACCACTCACCATTTAGTGTTAAGGTCAAGAATTAGTGGAGCTATGCCCCCACACTTAATCATGTCTTCATGGTGTATACAATGACAAACTCGCAGTGTTTACTGATATAAATGAATGGTTTGTTGCAAAGAGAATAGAAATTAACTGTATACAGCAGAGTTCTCCTTGAGAATCTGGTGGTTACTTAGCCAGTCAGGACGTTTCTCATATTGTTTGGAACCTGAATTTTCATTACCGAGTTGACAGCGTTCCGTCATGTATGTCCTAAACCAGATGTATCCATGTGGATCCTTCCATGCTGTTTCTTGTAAGACATTTTAATATTATCCTCAAGTCTGCTGGTAATTTCTTCGTACTTTAATTGCCTGCAGCTCTCCCTGCCGGGGCCTCCATGAACTGAGTCGCAGTTTATCGCGAAACGCCACGTGGACTGAACGTTGATCAAGCCTGCCGATAGAAACGAATAGAATCGAGAACCCGGCTTCGTACAGCGGAAGAGCTCTAGTCTTGAGTTCGGGAGTTGGGTGGTTCGAAACGCCACCGTGTCGCCCGCCAGTTATAACAGGTTTCACGTGGTTGACTGCAGTTTTTCCAAGTACATACCGGGATATATCACCTCTTGGCTTGCAGCTGCTCCCTTCCAAATCTTTGCCACTGGCAAATTATTGTAATATTGTCGATATATTACCTGTATTTACCCCTCTGGTGGCTCAGAATAGCTCGCTCAAAAGAGGTGGGTGAGACCGGCGGGGTATGTAACGCGTGGTGGAGTGAAACCTGTAGGAAAGAGGCGACTTGGAAGATAGGGTTGTAGATGGGAGGATAACGAGATTGGGTGTGAGGGCGTGCGATGGATTTAGCTGGCTCAGGAGAGGGACCTGTAGTGTGCTCGTGTGAGCAACGGTAGTGTAGCGCGAGGTTTCGTGAGAGACGGGATATCTTGACTAGCCAAGCGACTGTTGTATGCTCAGAGAAGTGGTCTGATGTGTGGAGTTAAAATGTATGTATTATTGTTATTGTAATTACAACGAACAAGAAAAGTGAAGTATAGGGCAGAAGCCTGAAACACACACACACACACATATATATATATATGTACACACACATATATACACATATATATATATAAACACGCACACACATATATACATACACACACACACACACACACACACACACACACACACACTTACTTACTTACTCACTCCAAGGAAGAGAGCCCTTCTTGAGAAGCTAACCGGTTTTCAGCTAGTCAAGAAATTCCCCGCATTTTATGGAACCCGAAGGTTCATTACAGCATTCACAAGTGCCCGCCACATTGCCCTATCCTGAGCCAGCTCGATCCAGTCCGTACCACCACAACCCACTTCGTGAAGATCCATCTTAATATTATTCTCCCATCTACGCCTGGGTCTCCCAAGTGGTGTATTTCCCTCAGGTTTCCCCACCAACACTCTGTATACGCCTCTCATCTCCCGCCACATGAGCTACATGCCCCGCCCATCTATATATATATATATATATATATATCCTCCATTACCAGGAAAACCCGTTTAACTGTATGTATCAGCGTAGTGTCGGAGTGTTAAATTATGTTGTTCATACAGCAAGGGGTTGAAATTAGGGTCATAATCATTGCAGACACAAAGGTGTCGAGTTTTGTGACTCCATTACACAGTAATGGGGGTTGAATCAAGCGGTAGACGAGGGAAAGCATTAAAAGAGGGTTTCCCTTCAGAGGGTTGGCAAGTTCTCGCTTCTGTAACCGCCAGAGGAGGAGGACCTGCCTCCCCCTTTCTGTGAATGCTTACAGGACACACATCGGGTGTGAGAACGAACCGTGGTGACCGGTCTGTTACGTAACCGTCGCTTATGTGTGGGATATAGGGTGCTGCAGAAATGTGTACCGCATTTGACGAGACTAAACAGCAGTCGTGTGTGTGGAAATTTGAACTGTCGGGATACTCACCGTCTCCAGAGTTGTCGGTAGTCCAGTAGGTGTGGAAGGGGGCGGTCGTGGTGTAATTAGAGGTACTCCGTGCAGGGACTGAGGACAACTTCGAAAATCCTATCGAAATTGCAACCAGGGACTTACACAGGACACGTTTTGTAAAAATCTTCCGTTTGCTTCTTCGAAACAAAGCTCCCTCACACGTTTCACCCTCTAAAGCCCAGCGGTTACTGTATGTACCACCAGTTTAACATTCAACAATTCCACGTTCTGCCCACACAATGTATTTGTGTGTTTTGTGTGGATCTCAGGACAAACAGCTATGATTTCACTATGCAGCTTTAACTGACTGGTTCTTATAACCGAGACGTAGTGTGTACACTGCGCGGTACGGACTGGATCTGTGTGTCTAATTCAGATTATTCTGCATTTTTAAAGGGTTAAGAACTTTTTTCTCTCCCAAAATGTGCAACCGTGTTTATTATGCTTCTCAGAATGAAGTGCTGATCGTTTCTCGAAACAGTGTTAAGCCCTTTGCGTTGTGTAGTGGAGCCGCTGTGTGTTTTTTGTGAAGTAGGAGCCTGGTTTTTACGTATTACTTGCCTGAATTTCAGGCTCCACAGGGTTTTCCCAAACGAATCGAGGTTTTCCGTGGCCCTGGAGCATAATATAAACATCTGATTTGCGCCCTCATGTGTAAGGACATTGCTCAGTTTCTCTGCTGTTACTCAGCCTTCTACAGCTCCCTTCTGCCTACCCTATGGCTTCTTGTACGACGAGAGGGCACTGCCTGGTGACATTTCGCGCCAAACGATTTTACTCAGTTTCCTCCCATAACAAATACGTCTCCTCGTGAACTCCCCCCCCCCCCGCATACCACACATCTCTTCTGTCACATTCGAAAGGTCAACTTGTTAATAAGTGTACATTTCTTTCATTGTTTCGCCTTTTAATTGTGTCGTTGTTGGGTGGCGTGCAGCAATTCGGGTGAGCTGCTGGAATGGGTTGCAGGGTTGGATTGCTGTCGCCGAGCGATTGTTGGGAAAACGCAAAGTTATTTGACAGGCTATTCAGAAGAGGCCTGAAAAGCTAACATTGCCTTTAATTATAATTTCCGTGCAGTTGCAACATCTTTCATACAGAACGAAAACAGTCGTTTTCACGCATGCGCATAGCATGCAGTTCTTCCTAGGGGTCGGCCATATTCGTTGTAGGTTGAGATCGATAGTTCCAACATTTCAGTATCACCAGAACCGAGGTGGCATAGCATCCGACGGTCCAGGTGACATCGACAAGCGCGCGAGCTGGTGGCCGCATGATTTACCTTCACTTACGGAACACAGCAAAAAGTGACGTACATAAACACTGTGTGGGCAGGCGTGATGGTGGACCCAAATTTAGACGGCATGCTTACGGACCTGCAGCTGGGATTCGTAAGTCAGTGTGCAAGTTGAATCTGTAGGTGGATGTTCAGTTACTGTACGGTGTCCGTGGATCCACCTAGCTCCTCGTGCAACAGGGACAGAAATGCCGAGCATGGCCGCCAGTCACGGAGGGATCCTGTATTACGTGGTTAAGGTGCCTAAGGAGACGAGGTGGGTGACTGCAGTATCGATTGAGCGTAACATCTTCGTAATCGGTCTTGTATTTTATTTTGTACGTGTTTGTTGGATGGGTTTACCCTCTGAAATTGCTGTTAATAACATTGGAAAAGTCAGTTCTCCCGTCACTGTGAGGATCACAACGAAACATGTAGTCCGGGATTAAAAGAGCATAGAGTTACGTAATGTGAAAGCAGGTGGTGTGTATGATTACCACCCTGTTTTAGAGGATTTTATCGTGAAATGTAAACAAGGTTCCGAAATCTCCTGGCGATGGCAGCGATGATTACCGTATTTTGGGGTGTGAAGCCGTGAAGTCTGGTGTCAGTTTGGTGGTGTTTCGGAGGAAATTACTGCGTCCATCTTCAGGGTTGAGGTACCACTACGTTCTTGCCGTGTTGGTAGATTTCGGCCAGGCTAGATGGCGACACGCCCCATAAGAGTTTGTCGTTAATGAAGTGTCGTTCCGTGTTCAGGATTGGCATTTGGTGTTTTAAATCTTGCCTATGTTTGGACATGATATGTAGACGTCTTGTGACTTAACCTGAAACCGTCCAATGGGCATTTTACTCTCGGTTCGTATCCAGGAAGAGTATAGCTTTTGTACACAGTGGAATGACGATTGCTTGACAGTTGGATAGTTCTGGTTGTTTCCAATTACGTCATTCTGTTTCCAATTACATCACCAGCGATATTCTGAATAGAAAATTGTTTCTTGGGGGAGGAGGGTGGTAAATTAATTTCTTTTGTTAGTCTCGCGTTGATATGTGACGTGTGCGGGTCGTATGAAGGTGAAACGTATATATGACGTAATACGCTAGAACGAACGGGCAAGGTTACATGCAGCGTTTAGTTCCACGAGCCTGCTCGGCAATGTGTTATGCTCCTAATGTGTCGGTTAAATATGGATGCTGTGTGTATGTGTGTGACTGACGTGTTTGGTTGACAGGAAATTAGCTTGTTTGTGTTAGCTGAACATGTGTTTGGTCAACTCCTTGAATCCACGTCTGCAGCCATCAAAAAGTCCAGCATAATTACGACACGCAGAAAGGGCAATCCCTTCATTATTTCGTGGCATTAAGAGAGAGGGAGGTGACATTGTAGGGAAATTGGTAGGCATTTGTATGGCTGTAAAGGTTTCCCACACATTGACAGCTACAGCATCTGGTGAAAGCTTTGGGAAGTGATGATAGACTGTTTTGAATGTACGGTACAGGAGAGCAATTAATTCGGAAATTGCTTTGTAGGGCCGAATTTTGGTCTTCCCGTTGCGCTGCGCAATAGTCGTATAGTCGTAAGGTACAACGTGAATTTAATTAACAGTTTAGCATTAAACCATAATCGAGTGGGAGTTAACCATGAAGTCCAGCATTTAAATTGTACGTGCGTTGTGTGTTACGAATTCAGTTCGTACCGCGCAGTAAACATTTTACATTACGAAGGCGAACTGGTTACAAGGCAGTAATCGCTGTTGGTTATAAAGATGGTGCGGTGCGGAGCACATCAGAACGCGGGGTATCGCATGTACCACCCGCTGTGAGTTAAACGGTTCACCGGAAAGCGTATTGTGTCCGTGCGTATGTGTGCAGTGCTGACTGTATTGGCCCGTGTGCTCCAAGGGACGCAGTCGGAAGCTGTGCCTTCGAGACCCGGAGAGGGCAGCTGAAATCATAGACGTGTTCGGGAAACACACCGAGTGCATTGGGGAATGATGTCCGATTGCCCAAAGAGCGCCGCTTTTTTTCTGAAAGTTCAAAGGCTTCTGCCGCTTAGCCTTGTGATAAAGAGGAGCGTGTACATGAAGACGAGTGTCTGATATAGTAATGCACTGTACCTGAGGGGTGCACAAACTGTGATTGCCAGATCGTCCGGGGGCGTGTAATATTTGTGTGGAGTTTGCTTGATGGTACTTTCCTGTTGCCTAGTATTGGGAGATCGCTCCAAATTGTTTGGAAAGTATGTGGGCCAGTGGCGTACCGGGAGGGGGGGGGTTCATATCCCCCCCCCCGAAATTCCGAAGGCCCTCCAAAATAGTGCCAAACTCAACCCGATTGTGAAAACTGTTTAAAAAATTGCTGAATTTAGGACGCCGACACCCCAAGATGTTCTGGAAAAAAGGCAGTAAAATTCTAAAACTACCGTCGGTTCGCAATTGTTTTACATTAGCAATGACAACTAGATTGGTTGTCATAAATAGTCTTAAAGTACCAAAAATTAAAAAAAAAATACTATATGAAATGAAATTTCTTGTACGAAATTACGGCTGCCTCCAGAACCTCTGATTAGGGGACTACCGCCCCCAGATCCCCGTTCTCTCTGTTCTCTGTCCTCAACTGAATATGTCCCCCCCCCCCCC
>Ga0123355_10009274_pt1 | contig 14947 bp, 16 predicted proteins | sample TergutEmb28metaG_3_FD_89872 | JGI IMG/M metagenome (GOLD analysis project Ga0123355, IMG submission 89872) | Embiratermes neotenicus P1 segment gut microbial communities from Petit-Saut dam, French Guiana - Emb289 P1 | ecosystem: Host-associated > Arthropoda: Insects > Digestive system > Gut ...
ACGTAAAAGACTACACATCGGAAGACAGCGACATTGACGTGAACGAAATCATCTTTGCGGAAAAAAAGAGCGCGCCCAAAGAGTAAGGAGAAACAAGAACATGATGCGGCATAACCGAATCAAGCACACATGAGGCTTCCTTCAAGTATTTTTTGTTAGTATTCGTGCAAGGACAAAAGGAATAATGCTAAATGCAATATACATTGGCAGAAAAGGCCAGACCGTCGGGACTACTCGGAAAAATAAACAGCCTGTAGGAGATACCGTAAAAAAAGAATTTACAAAGACTACGGTTGCATTATTGAAAAGAACAAAGAGCTCAAGATAATTGGCATGAAAGATTTCTTCTTCCAGAACTATAATATAGAGGTATGGAAAGTAGGAAAATATTTTATACAACAATAGAAATATAATATCATAATTTTTTTTGTATAATGCTGCCAAAAAAACTGCATGCAGCGAAGATAAAGCTAATATAAAAATTAGTACATATGCCCGGTTAGGATGGCGATCCTGATTAAAAAAATCAAAAGCTGGATACAAAAAATAGAGATAATACAAAAATAAAATAACAGACGGCAGTATCCTTCTGAGAAATAGCCCCTTTAGGCCAATTGAGTGTTCCTCCTTACTCACTGTATAATCTCCTTCTTTACTTACGCCCAAGATTGCTGCCGAGGCGGACTGACACCTAGATCATAGACAGATTTATCAACAAGCCTCATAATGTTCCTCTTGACAGGCGTGTAGCGGTCAAGGAACCTTTTTATGCCTGCTGGTCGCCACACTACCTCAATGCCATCAAACAGACCTGACCTCTGCAGCAAGGTACTGGCTTTTATCGCACACTGGAAACTGGTTCTTTGGTATTTTTCTCTAATCAATCCATGTATATGTGTCCCAAATTCCCTGTCGATTGAGTATGAATATGTATACCACATTTCACCCACTCTCGGATAAAAATACCGCCTGTAACTGTCTATTGTTATTTGCGATGGGAAGCGCTCAGGAACCACTATATCCGAAGCAATGCTTCTAATTCCCCAACGGGTGCCAAATTGCCCCGAAGCATCCAGCATAATATCGTTTCTCCAGAAGCCATCCATATCTCTTAAAGGGGCGTGGGGATTATCAATATACATGACAAGCGCATGAGCCCCAATCCAGCGAGGAATCCGACCGCCAATTGTTATACCAACAATAAGTCTAATTTCCTCCTCAAATGGAATAGGGCTTACTTCTATATCCTTTTTTCCACTTGTAAGAACTTTTTCAAAATTGCCATCTATAAGCCCTGATTTTGGTTTAGAGCCACCAAAGAAAACAGTAATGCCTGTTCCTGTTTCTTGGTCAATAAAATTTAGATGGTTCTCGCCCCCCCCTGTATACCTATAACGTGGGGAACTAAACTCTTTAAAAATGTCCTTGGCACCCAATAACGCTTATTGTAGCAAATACCTATGTTTAATGTAAAGTATAATGGTTAACCCAACTCTTCCCTTCAGCTCTCTTTTTAGAGCAAAGGGCCCATAATGCGGTTTCAATTGGAAAAAAAGCAAAAAAATTGAAAAAAAAGCTTGACAGCCCCCGTGTGCCGTGAGACTATATTGTAGTAATTCATGCAAAAAATTGTATTTTTGTAGTGAATTATACATAAACTTGAGGAGGCTGTAAATGAGAAAGATAGTTATGGCGTGTGTGCTTTTAATTGCGGGCACATCTATGGTTTTCGCCGCCGGAATTGGAGACAGAACCGGCGGGTATTTTCCGGGGAACAGGCCAATCACCATGATTGTCCCTTGGTCTCCCGGCGGAGGTTCTGACATTGGCGCGCGAATACTTGTGCCGTACCTTGAAAGCATCCTTGGCACAACCGTCAATGTCATTAACCCAACTGGCGCTACTGGCTGGATTGGCTGGGAACGGCTGCTTTCCGATCCCGCGAATGGGCATACCATTGCAATGGTCAACTTCCCCGCCCTTTTTTCCGGCTACTTGAACCCCGCCCTTGGCAGGACAAGGACAATTAACGACTTTTACCTTCTGGCAAACCATGTTACCGATTTTATGGGTATCGCAGTCCACATTGATGAAACCAGATTTACCGACTTGGAAAGTTTCATCGCCTATGCGAGGGCTAACCCCATTACCATGACCACAACCGGAGTAGGAACCCAGCAGCATATTCTGGTATTGCAGCTTAACGAAGCGCTTGGCCTTAATATCACTCCGGTTCACGGAACAGGTTTTGCCGATGCTTATGCCGCCCTCCTTGGCAGGCACGTTCACTCGATAATCGGCGGCGTGGGGGAGTTGCTTATACCCGAAAGAAACGGGGAATTAAAAACGCTCGTTCTTTTTTCATACGACACGAGCGAACTTATGCCCCATGTGCGGGTATGGAACCAGTTGGGGCTAGGTCCAAATATCATAAACACCAGCCAAAGAGGTTTTGCCGTGCGGAGAGGCACACCGCCTGAAATCACGCAAGTTTTGGCAGATGCCCTAAGAGAAGCGATTAACAACCCCGAACAGATTGCCCGGATGACGGAACTGGGGCTTTATGTTGATCACATGGGGCCAGAGGAGTTTACCAGACACATAAACGCTGAAGAAGCGACAATAAGAGCTTTAGCGCCGCTGTTGGGCTGGTAATAGTAAATCAGGCGAGCCCCCCGCAAAAGCGGCGGGGCTGTAGCCCCTTTTTTGAAAGCGGAAGTAATGATATGAACGAAAGGCGTAAAATTAACAACGATGTTTTTATCGGCATCATTTTAACGGCGTTGTCCGTATTCTTTTTTATGGAAGCTCAAGGATTGCATCCAATGGCGGCCCGGTTTCCAACAATAGTGTTCGGGGTGTTTATCGGAATGTCAGTACTGCTTATCATCCTTGGCATCCGCAAAACGCTAAAGCCGCAGTTGGCCCTTGCCAGCGATTTCCTCTTAAATATCCGTGTAATTCGTACGCCGGTTGTGGTTTTTGGCATCATAACCGGGTATATGGTACTGATGAATTTTACCGGCTTCTTTATTTCCACTGCGGTTTTTGTCCCCGTATTTATGGTTTTTTACGGGGTTAAACGTATTCGTACAATTGCGCTTACCAACATCATCCTCATTTTATTTGTGTATGTTGTTTTCGTAAGAGTTTTGCGGCTTCCAATGCCGTAGGAGTTACTATGATAGCTTCAGAAATACTGGCGAACTTACTTAGCTTTCAGACGCTCATGGGGTTGCTCATTGGCGTTGTGGGCGGGATATGTATCGGCGTGTTGCCGGGACTGACTGCCGCAATGGGAATTGCGCTGCTTATTCCCTTTTCCTTTGGCATGGAACCCACGGCGGCTATGGTCATGCTGACCAGCCTGTTCGCCTCCGCCATTAAAGGGGGTTCCTTTCTGGCGATACTCCTTTGCGTGCCCGGAACTCCCGCTTCGGCAGCCACCGCCATAGACGGATACGAACTGACCAAGCAAGGCAAGGGGCTTCAGGCTGTGGGTGTAAGCATAGTCGCTTCGATGGCTGGCGGCACGTTAAGCGCGCTGGCTCTTTTGCTGATAGCCCCGCCGCTGGCACGTGTGTCCATTATGTTTAACGCGCCAGAGTTTTTCCTTATTGCCATTTTCGGACTTACCATTATTGGGTCTCTTGCCAGCGACAATATGCTGAAAGGCTTGCTTTCAGGCGCTGTGGGCATTTGCATCGGGTTTGTCGGCTTTGACATTCTTGTCGGCGTTCCCCGTTTTACCTACGGAATTATTCACCTTGAATCGGGCATTGGGCTTATTCCGGCGCTGATAGGACTCTTTTCACTGTCCCAAGTCTTGATTCAGGCGGAAGCTATCGCATCCGTGCGCCGGGGCGAAAAAGTAACCCTGCCGCCCATAGCCGGAAAGATTGTCCCTCCGGTAAAAGATGTTATTGCCGCAATTCCTAACCTTGTCCGGTCTTCGGTTATCGGTGTTATTGTCGGCATCATTCCGGGGCCGGGCGGCGATGTCGGCGGCTGGATCAGTTACAATGAGGCAAAACGCTGGTCTAAAAAAAAGGAGCAGTTTGGCAAAGGCAACATGGAGGCTATTTGGGCGGTGGAATCGGCAAATAACAGTGTTGCAGGCGGTTCCATAATTCCAACCATAACCTTGGGAATTCCCGGCAGTGCGGCGGCGGCGGTGCTTCTGGGCGGAATGATGGTTCACGGTCTTATCCCCGGACACACATTGTTTACCGTACACGCTGCCACTACCTACGCCATTCTTATCGGTTTTTTGGCGGCGAACATTCTTATGGGAGTTTTCGGCTTCCTTATCGGCAAGCAACTGGTAAAACTCGCCACAGCGCCCATCGGCATACTCGCTCCGGTTATTGTGGTGCTTTCGGTCATCGGGGCGTATGCGATAAACTTGAGCTTCTTCGATGCCTGCGTCATGGTGTTTTTCGGCCTTGTAGGATATTTCATGCGGAAAACCGGGTTCGCCACCGCCCCAATGGTGTTGGGCATAATTCTGGGGCCAATGGCGGAGATGGGCTTTAGCCGCGCGCTCCTTATGGCGCTGGATACGCCAATTCTGATTTATTATCTTACACGGCCCATTTGCGTGATACTTATCCTGTTGATTATTTTGTCCCTTTTAACCCCGCTCTTGCTCAGGCGGCTGCAGGAGAAAATGCAAAAGTAAACTAAGGCTGTTCCAGCCGGGACAGCCTTGACTGGAAAAATATTTTTTGGAAGGAGAGATACATGAAACTGCTGGATTGCACACTCCGAGATGGAGCGAATGTCGTGGGAAACGGTTTTTCCCGCGAACTGACAGAGATGATGCTTACGGGCTTGATCGAAAGCGGCATCAAAATAATCGAGATGGGCAACGCCTACGGAATGGGCGCGGAGGAAACCCAGAAGAATTCGCCGTCCCCGCTTACCGATGCCGAATATCTGGAACTGGTACAGCCATATCTGCCCAAAGCGGAAATCGGAATGTTTGTAGGCATAAAATACGCAGTCCCCAAAAACATTGACCTTGCGGCTTCGCGAGGCCTTAATTTTTTGCGGGTCGGGGCGAATGCGGGAGACGGCGCTTCAACAAAAGAAGCGATTGGCAATGTGAAAAAAGCTGGACTGGTATGCCGCTATTCCCTTATGAAAGGCTACATTTTGTCCGCAAAGGAACTTGCCCGCGAAGGGGCAATGCTTGAATCTTTCGGGCTTGACGAAATGACAATTATGGATTCCGCCGGATTTATGACGCCCGATCAGGTAGGAGACTATGTTGCCGAGCTTACGGCGAAGGTAACAATTCCCGTTGGGTTTCACGGGCACAATAACCTGGGGCTTTCCGCCGCAAACGCCATTGCGGCTTTCCGCGCGGGCGCAAGCGTTCTTGACTGCGGCCTTATGGGTATGGCACGCAGCGCCGGAAACCTAGCGACCGAAGTAGCCGTTGCCGTTATGCAACGTGAAGAAGAGCGCACCGGTGTTGACTTTTATGCGCTGCTTCATTTTATCGACAACGAACTTGCGTCGGCAATGAAAAAACACGGCTACCATAGCGCCATTATGCCCGTTGACCTTATCTACGGACTTGCCGGCTGTCATTCAAGTTTTGCGGGGCTTTTCGAGGCTGCCGCCAGCCGCCACGGTGTAAACCTGTACCGCCTGATTATGGAAGTCTCCGCAATAGACCAAAAAGCGCCGTCTGCGGAACTTATCGAAAAAATCGCCGGCAATATGAAAGGGGGCAAATGATGGCAAAAATGATTCAGTGGGAAAAACTGCGCGCGTACTGCCAAAAAATTATTATGACATTCGGCATTCCTGAAGATGAAGCCCTTGTCATAAGCGACTGCCTTGTAGACGCCGATCTCTGCGGCGTGGAATCTCATGGCGTAAGCCGCATGACAATTTACACCAAAAGGCTGGAAACAAAAGTCGTTTCCCCCATCTTCAAAGTCGAGGCTGAACGGGATTATCCGGCTGGCCTTACCCTGAACGGCTGTAATTCAATGGGTATGCTCGTAGGCAAATACGCTATGGAAAAATGCATCCAGCGGGCGGGGGTAAACGGAAGCTGCTTTATTGCGGTTAACAACTCTAACCATTACGGCATGGCCTCGTACTATGTAAACATGGCGGCCCAAGCCGGAATGATTGGCCTGTCCGGAACAAACGCCCCGCCTAACATCGCCCCCACCGGGAGCTACAAGGCATACGTGGGGACAAACCCCATTGCCCTCTGTGCGCCCACGGACGGCGAGCCGGTACTTTTGGACATGGCCCCAAGCGTTGTCGCTATGGGCAAAGTAATTCTCGCCGCAAAACTGGGCCAGTCCATTCCCGAAGGCTGGGCGCTTACCAAAGAAGGCAAACCCACCACGGACGCGGAGCTGGGCAGGCAGGGAACGGTTGTTCCAATTGGCGGCCCCAAGGGGTACGGGCTTTCGCTTTTCATGGACATCCTTAGCGGTATTTTAAGCGGCGCTCAGTTTGGGCCGCACTTGGGCAATATGTGGAACGATTTTGTGAATCCGCAAAACATCGGGCATTTTTTCTGCGCGATTGACATTTCAAAGTTTACAGACCTTGAAACATTCAAAAAGCGGCTGAGCCAGATGGTTGGGGAAATTAAGGCCCTGCCGAAAAACGAAGGCATTGCGGAAATTTTTCTGCCCGGAGAAATCGAAAGCCGCCGCCGCAGTGAGCGTAAGGCGAAAGGCATTCCTATGGAAGATGTCGTGTACGAAGAACTGCGGGAGCTTGGAAAGAAATACAGCGTAGAGTTTGCGTTGTAAAATCTAAAAGAGGCACGGAGGGAATTATGCGTCTGGCTATGGTTGGTTCTTATGCGTCAAATGTAAAACCTATAATGCTGGAAAAGCTTGCGAAGGACATCGAATTGATAGAAGTTCGCAGCGCTGATGAATATTCAAAACTGGCAGATGTGGATTTTATTGTACTGCGGGACGGAACAATAGACGCTGCGGTCATAGCCAGACTAAATAAATGCAAATTGATTCAACGCTGGGGCGCCGGGTATGATACAGTTGATATTGCGGCGGCGGGAAAGCGTGGAATTCCTGTGGCGATTACTTCCGGGGTAAACTCCGCCGCCGCCTCTGAGCTTGCCGTGTGCCTTATGCTGTGCGCTTACCGGCACGTGCCTATCCTGAACAATCTGGTTAGAAATGGATGCTGGAACCGGGAGCGGCAAATCTTTATTGAAAAATCATTCATGCTCAAAGGCAAAACGGTTGGGTTAATCGGCTGTGGAAATATAGGCAAACTGGTGGCAAAAAAATTAAACGCCTTTGATGCCCATGTTGTTTATTACGACCCGTTTCGGATGGAAGAACGTCAGGAAAAAGAATTGGGAATCGCCTATATGCCATTCGACAGCCTTTTAGAAAATTCAGACATTGTCAGCCTGCATTTGCCGTTTTCCGGTTCGACCAAGGGGCTTATAAACAGGGAAGTTTTTTCAAAGATGAAACCGTCAGCCATTATTATCAACACGGCTCGTGGAGCCATTATCAACGAGCCGGACTTGATTGAGGCCCTGAAAAACAAGGTAATCGCCGGGGCCGGTCTTGATTCGTTTGCCAGCGAGCCCATTGAAACCGATAACCCGCTGTTAAAAATGGATACTGTTGTACTAACTCCGCATGTTGGAGGAAACACTCAAGACCTTAGCGGCGATATGGTTGAAAGAGTTATCAGCAACATGAACAGGATAAGAGAAGGGAAGGGTCTTGAGCCTTGTGATTTTGTAAATGCCGGGTTTATGGCCTAAGCCCCTAATGCGTCTCGGCGCTATTCACCGGATTAAGTTCATTGAATTTTTTCAGGCGCGCTGTAAACTCGGCAGGGGCGATTTTGCGTGTGATGTCCGCCAGAATAAGCTCGCCAAGGAACACCGCCGCAACCCGTGAGTTGTTGAACGAGATATTGTCTATGCTCGCTATGAGCAGGATGTCCGCGTTCTTTGCCGGGGGCGCTGTTGCCTTGTCTGTTACAACAATTTTCTTTGCCCCGGACTTATTGATGAACGAGGTAATTTTTTCCACTGCGCCTGAGTAGCGTGGAAAACTTATGATAACGGCGCAATCCCTGTTATCAATGTCCAGAAGCGGCTCGAAAAAGTTTGCGTCCGCAGACAGCACCGGATGAACGCCGGGAAGGGTCTGCCCAAACAGGCTCGCATAGAGAAAAGCCAAATCGTGGCTCCCCCTTGGCCCTACGATGAACTTGCGGCGGCTTGCGATAAGGCAATTTGATATTTTTTCGATTTTTTCAATGCTGTTGCACTTAAAGGTATCCTCGAAGTTTTGGGTGATTACCTTCATCATGGACTGCACAAGGTCATTGTCCGCAAGGTAGGGGGCAATGCGGTTAAGGCGTTCAAAAGGGGGCAGTTGTCCATCGCTGCCGTTTTCCATGTGAACGCTTGCGGCAACCTGAATTTTTTTCTGCAAATCCGCAAAACCGGAATAGCCCAACGACTGGGCAAAGCGCACAACGGAAGCATCGCTTACGCCCATTTCACGGGAAATTTCGTCCGCAGTCATAAAGCAAATGCGGGAAAGGTTTGACAGAACGAAATCGGCAACGTGCCGACTTGTTTTTGTAAGCTTTGCTTTTCTTACTTCGTCCTCAAGTGTAAGTCTCACAATATTCACCTTGTTGTTATGTGTACAGTTATGCCGCTCAGGACGGCTTTAATCCCGGCATATTCCATTCGGGGGGTATTCTTGTGGGTACACCCTTCGAGTCCACAAAGGCCCAAGTAACCTTCGCCTCTGCCAAAAGGTCGCTTCCCCGCCATATCTGCTGGGCAAGAACCCCGCTTGCCGCGCCTTTTTTGACGGGCCACGACTTAATAAGGAGTTCGTCATCGGCGACTGCGGGTATTTTGTAATCGATCTCGACACGGGCGACATACACCCCATAGCCCAATCTGACCATTGTGGGGTAGTCAAAGCCCACATCCCTTAAGAACTCGCACCGGGCGAACTCCAGATAATTGAGGTAATTGGCATTGTTTACGTGGCCGTAGCTATCGCACTCGTAGGTACGGACTTTAAGGCTGCATTTACAAATCATGGCTTTTATTCTATAGTGTTCGTGATCATGTTTCAATATTGCCCCGCTTGCGCTTTGAAAAATATCCGGTTTAACGGCAAAAAGTTCCACTGCCCGGACTGTGGTTTTGTCTATTACCACAATATTGCAGCAGCTACGGGCTGCGTTATTCAGACCGGGGAGCGGGTGCTGCTTTTGGTGCGCGGCAAGGAGCCCGCCGCCGGGAAACTTGACCTGCCCGGCGGCTTTGTGGACTGCGGCGAAGGGCTTTTGGAGGGTCTTTGCCGGGAATTGCGGGAAGAGCTGGGCTGGCTGCCGCCCATTCCGCCGGGCGGCTCGCTAGAGGCGGCGTTTACCCTTTTCGCGTCCTTCCCGAACGTCTACCCCTACAAGAATGTCGTGTACAATACCTGCGATGCGTACTTTACCACGAGCGCTCCGGGCCTTACAGAAAAAGACCTTCGTCTTCAGCCCGGGGAAATTGCGGGGGTGCGGTTTATGCGGCCCGGCGACATCAGGGACGAGGAGTTTGCCTTTGACTCGACCCGCCGGGCGATGCGGGCGTTTGCCGGAGCTTGTTCCTTAAAAACCGTCCAGAATTTTTGAAAGGGCGGAATTTGCCAGCTTTGCGATCTCTTTTTTCTGCGTGGGCGCAAGCTTTGTGAAACGGTCTGAATAAGAAGCGGTTACCGGTTCGTTTTTGAATAAATGCCAAGATTCAATTCCAAGCGTAGCGGCTAACCGTTCGATCATCTTTACCGAAGGAAAGCGCTTGCCGGACTCAATCTCTCCGATATAGCCGGTTGAGGACTCGCAGAGGTTAGCCAACTGGGTCTGGGAAAGCCCTTGCAGTTTTCGATAGGCTTTCAAGTTGACGATAAAAATTTCCTGTATGGTCAAGTTTATGCGACCTCCTCTACAAAACCATTGCTATGCTATAACAGCATATTTTCCACTTTCTATGTTATTAGCCTATAAAACATCTCTTGACACCATGCAATTAGATATGATATTGTGATTTCGATGCTTATTGCATGGATTTTGTGAATATTTTGGGCCCGCAGGGGCCTGTTTATACATATAACACCGCAAAGGAGATTTGAATGAAAAAAACGTTGACTGCGATACTGGCGGGCTTTATCGCTACTGCGGGCCTTTACGCCCAAACCGCCAGCTTTGATGAAGGGTACTGGATTACGCCTGCGCCTGCTTTGAGCGCAACGCCCCTTCCTTCCCTTTTTTCTCTCGATGGCACAGCCTTTAGCGCTGCCGCACAGCCCATGCAGGCTGGAGTCGCCGTTGAATGGCCGCCATCAATGCTTAGCGTTGGCCTTAACTTCGCGCTTTTTTCTAGTTTTAGAGGCTTCAGCCAGGCAACTGTTCAGGAAAGGACTAGGACTACAGAGTATTGGGTCCAGCGTTTGAGTTATTTGGGAATCGGGGCTTTTTTTGACGCGCGATATGTAGAACTGGCAGTGGGAATTTCATTCGTAGTGGGGGGGTGGTCGAGGGAAATATCCGGAAACATGGAAGAGACGGACAGCATCGAGTTCTTCTTTCCCCTGTTGGATTTTAGCTTGTTATTTAAGCTGCCGTTGGAACTGCCGTTTGGAGGCTACGTTTTTCCGCTCCTTGGTGTGGAGTATGACATCATGTGGTTCGTGCGCTTGGAGGATCAAAATACTTCTTTCAACACCTTTCGCATCCAGTTTGGCGCTGGTCTGGATGTGCCCGTTGGAAGCAATGTGTTTTTTAGAACATCGCTTCTACTGCATTACACGCTTGCTTCCAGTGGCAATATGTCTCACAGCAGCCGCTGGGGTATTAGTCTTCCTTTTGGCATTGGGTTCGGGTTCAGGCTGTAAAACCATATATGCCGGCGGCGGCGATAACACCGCAAAGGAGTTTTTGTATGAAGAATAATGTTAAGCTTTTCGGGATTATCGCCGCCACGGCGGTAATCGGGCTTTTACTAACGGGCTGCGCGACAAATATCGCCGGAGTGCGGTCGGGGTGGAACACAAATCAAGTGCCGCTCTTTGCCACAGGCAAGTATATCTATATCCGCGACCACACCATCCTTGGCCCGGTGCAGATAGAGGGAACAACAACACGCATTATCCGTCTTGGCATTCCCTTTACCGGAATCGAGGCCGCCCTGTTCAGTTTTACCAACCAGCAGGTAACCTACGCCAACCTGCTTGCGCAGGCGCAACGGCAATTTCCCAACGCCAACGCCGTTACCAGCGTACAAATTGACAGCATCCACTCCAACATCTTGTTTTTCTTCAGTACCCGCAGGTACATCGCCACCGGCCTTGCAATAGAAGTATGGGAAGAAGCACACCGGTAACGCCGGGATTGTCCGTTTCCAGAAATGCGCTTTCCCCCCAGCAATGCCCCCACCGTGCATGAGCCTCTGGCACAATGCCCGGCAGGGGAGGATATACGGTTTAAGAAGCCATTTGCATGGCATCTCCGCGTAGGAGACCGTGGCTCCGTAGCGGGTTCCCCATGCGGGCTTCTTAAACCGTATATCCTCCCCTGCCGGAGCTTTATCCGGGAATGCTCACGCTCACGTGCGGCGGGGGTCAAACCCGGTTCTGCGGAATATCCGGGATTGAAGCGAAGCCCCGCTCCAGTTCCTCGTCGCCAGGGACGTAATCGACCATGGTTTTGTTGTTGTACGCCATGTACGCGCTAAGATCAAAGTAGCCTGTGCCGCTCAAACCAAAAAGGATCACCTTTTTTTCGCCGGTTTTTTTGCACTCCAAGGCTTCGTCAATAGCCGCCTTGATCGCGTGGGCGGATTCCGGCGCGGGAAGGATGCCTTCCACCTTCATGAATTGCACCGCCGCCTCGAACACGGCAGACTGTACATGGGCCTGCGCTTCCAGAAAGCCGTCCTTGTAGAGCTTGGACAGTATTGGGTTCATGCCGTGATAGCGGAGCCCCCCGGCATGGCTGGACGAGGGGACAAAGCCGCTGCCCAAGGTTAGCATTCTGATAAGGGGGGTGGCTTTTGCCGTGTCCCCGAAGTCGTAGGCGTAGCGGCCCCTTGTAAAAGAGGGGCAGGAAGCGGGCTCCGCCGCGATAAAGCGGGCCTTGGATGTCCCGGCCAGCCTTTCGCCCATGAAAGGAGCGATAAGCCCGGCAAGATTTGAGCCGCCGCCGGCACAGCCGATAATAACGTCCGGCTTTATGCCGTATTTGTCCAGCGCGGCCTTGGCCTCCTGACCAATAATGGACTGGTGAAGCGCCACATGGTTAAGGACGCTTCCGGGAACATAGCGGCACTTTTCGGTTTTTACCGCCTTCTCTATGGCCTCGGATATGGCGCAGCCCAAGGAGCCACCCGAACTAGGGTCTTTCGCCAGAATAGCCCTGCCCGATTCGGTGGTGTCCGAGGGCGAAGGAATAAGGCGGGCTCCGTAGGTTTCGATCAGGGCCCTGCGGTGGGGTTTCTGCTCGGAACTTACCTTGACCATAAAAACCGTGAGGTTAAGGCCGTAAAACCCGGCAGCCATCGCCATAGCCGTTCCCCACTGCCCCGCTCCGGTCTCGGTAACAAGGGAAGAAAGCCCTTCCGCCTTGGCGTAAAAAGACTGAGGCCCGGCAGAGTTGAGTTTGTGGGAGCCGGAAGTGTTGGTTCCCTCGAATTTGTAGTAAATCTCGGCGGGTGTGGCAAGAGCCTTTTCCAGAAAGTAGGCCCGGATAAGGGCGGCGGGCCTGTAAGCCCTGTAGAACTCCTGAACGCCTTCAGGAATGGGGATAAGCCGGGTGGTCTCGTCCAGTTCCTGCTTGACCGGTTCTTTGCAGAACACGGGTTCCAAATCCGCCTTAGTTATGGGCGTGAGTGTTTCGGGATGAAGCAGGGGCTGTGGCTTGTCTGCCATATCGGCCCGCAGGTTATACCAGTACCGTGGAACCTCGTCCTCTGAAAGATGCAATCTTGTGGGAATTTTCGCTGCCACAGGGGTCTCCTTAAAACTATTATTCTGTTTCTATAAACTCTATAAACGCCAAAGGAAAACGAGGCATCACCTCGCGCCGCTCTGGGCCAGATGTCTGTTCACTCTATCCTTGTTCGACAACAGTTGGCGGTTATCGGGAAATTCGGCAAGCCCTTCGTCCAGAATGTGGCGGGCTTCGTCAAAACTTCTCCTGTTCCACGCGGCGGCGAAACGGTTGTGAAAATCCGCCGCCCGGTTGTGGCGGTACGTTTGCAGGGCCTGTTCCCATTCCCGGTTCGGGCCAAAACGAGCAATGGCGTTTTCGATATAATCGATTGCCGCAAGCCAGTCTCTGCCGGGGGCGGCGCTAAGGGCGGCGGCTGTTCTTTGAACGGCAAAGGTCAACAGCTCGGCGGCCCGCCCTTCATCGATCCTGCCGTTTAAGCGTACTTCAACAATGGCGGCTGCAACAGTGTCGCCGTCTGCGGCACTGCGAATGTTGTTGGCGGCGTGCAACAGTTCTGTGTCAACAAGCAGGCTGTCAAGTTCTGCGTAATTCGCGGGGCTTAATTCCGGCCCGTGGCTGTTCAGAAAATCCCGTGCCTGCGCGATTTGCCCCGCCCTGACAAGCCTTTGAAGGCGATTGTTCACCGCCGCCATGACAAATTCCTGCCAGCGTGTTTCATCGGGATACACGGAGGAGGCAATGGCGGCCCAGCGCAGTGTCTCTTCCTCCCTGCCTGAGTTAAGCAGAAACACTCCGTAATTAAAAAGCCGGTTCATTAAGTCATTGCGGGGGTCTTCAAAAAAAGGAGTTGACGATCCCGTTCTTGTGCCCGGATCACTGCCGCCAGCAATACCCGCAAGCAAGGCCGCCCGGTCAACTGCCAGCGGAACGGCCTCGGAAAAGCGGCGCGCGGTTTCCAATTCGGCAATTCTGTTGGACATAATCAGGGAGACAAGTTCTATGGGGCTGATTGTCTGGCGGTCGTGATAGTTCTGCGCCGGCACGTAGGCAAAGCCGGTAACCCTGCCGAACTCATCGTGAAACTCCCTGCGGTTGCCGGGATCAAAGCCGTGGATGCTGGTAGTTTCCACGTCAATGTCTTCGCCGCCAATGTGAACCATCACAAAGGCGTGATCTATGGTCTTAACACCGGACACGTTAATTCCAACGGACTTGCAAAGAATCATGTACAAAACAGCGGACGAGACGCAATTGAATCTGCCGTTCAAAAAAACAGTGTCAACCCTTGTTTGAAGAAGCGAATACGCCCTAAACACATTCCGGTGCAGGTAGGTAAGTATGAACTCCGCCCTTTCCCTTTCCGTGGCGGGAAAACCGGCAGACGCTGGTATCGAGGCGGCCAGCGCATGGATTCGCTGGAGGGCAGAGCCGTTCCCTCCGGACGCCCAAATGCTTATTTCCGCCAAATCCTCCCACGAAAAGCCGTTGCTTTGAACGCCGCGCTGGAAGTATTCAAGGGCTATCGGGGCGGGCTCCAAGCGTGGAAATGTCCCAGCCGGATTTTGCCCAAAAACCGGAGGCTGTAGCTGTAAAAGCGCTGCCAGCGCAAAGGCAACGCAACTTAACCGTTTCATATGCTTTTATTATACACGATAACGGTGAGGATGTACACCGAATGCCGGGCGGTTTGTGTGCTTTGCGCACTGTCAAAACCTATACTTTTTGACAGTTGCAAAACCTCACAAAATTACCCATCCAATAGTGTAAAAATACCATGTTTTACGGCGATTGTCAACAAAATTCGTAAAATTCTTCTAAAAATTCCACCCAAACGGGCACTGTCAAAAAGTATAGGTTTTGACAGTTGAGTGTGCGGCTCCCGTCCTTGCGAACCTAACCGAGGTTCGGAACGGACTCAGTGGCATTCGCGGGCGTATGCCTGTGAAAA
>Ga0123355_10009275_pt1 | contig 14946 bp, 9 predicted proteins | sample TergutEmb28metaG_3_FD_89872 | JGI IMG/M metagenome (GOLD analysis project Ga0123355, IMG submission 89872) | Embiratermes neotenicus P1 segment gut microbial communities from Petit-Saut dam, French Guiana - Emb289 P1 | ecosystem: Host-associated > Arthropoda: Insects > Digestive system > Gut ...
TCTGTCTGCGGGTATTGCCACATCTATCAGCGTGCATGTTTTCTCTTTTTTGTTTTTAATTATTATATCTGGCCTATTTGCTGTAACTTCTCTGTCTGTGTGTACTGCTTGATTCCACAACACCGTAACATCTCCGTCTTCACACACTGGCTTAGGAATGTGTGTGTGTACCATTATTATTATTATTATTATTATTATTATTATTATTATTATGTGACATCAGTAAAGCTAGCATCCATACCACAGTGCACACAGTTTGAACCTTGGCGATCTGAATGCTCTTGGCAATTTTGAATAGCTTCGACGTAGAAGTTTTTAGCATTCACCACGATTCATTTAGTGCGGATAGTATAGACACTATTTGTTACTACAGCTAATGGGTTTCTGAGTGGCGCTAGTGGCGAATCCAGCTACTCGATCTTGTGCGTTCGTCTCTTTATTACGGCTATGGCGTGGTTTTAAATGACATCGCATTCGCAATAAATTCCATGAACATGAAGGCACGCCATTCTCAATTTCAAACAGGACAGACGCGACTTCCTCTTTTCGTCTTTGTACACCGACGCCAGGACAGAACTGCCACATTTACCTCTTATTATATTTACCTAATTATTTACGCTGTCAGTAGCTGAGATAGTACAGAGTGAACGATGGCATGATTATTGAGTAGCAAAGAGGATTAGAGGACAATATTAAACTTCATTTTAGAGAAACAGTACACCCATATGGCGGAGTGAACTAGACCTGACACAGTATACAGCCAAGTAGCATGACAATGTACCTTCGGCTTCCATGAAAGGCAGGGAACATAGTGACTAACTAAGCCACTATTAGCTTCTCAAAAAACACTTCGGGTCCATGGAATTAATTCCGATAATCATGAGTGGCCAATCCAATCAAACGCTGCCAATTTGAAGAATTCGGCGCATAGCCACTGCAAATACAGCCAGTACTTGGCCAGCGCGCACAGGCCGAAGTGTCGATTCGGCAGGCAGAAGTTCTTACATAAAATCGTGTAAGTGCCGGCCGGCGTGAAGCCACTGGACAACTGATGTCAGCAGTTCACTCTTGAAGCTGTCGTTTAATCTGCGTCACCTTCATTCATCAGCGTCGGCAACATGCCGGAAAGAAAACTGTTCTCTTTCAGCTCTAAACCGCTTGTGTGATATTCATAAAACTTGACTATCTTAGAATTACGGTTTTCTGGAATATGACGCTGTGTACCTTCCCGCACAGTTATCAAAGCGTTTCGGGCGAACTTGCTTCCTCCATCTTCGGGGTAAAAGTTATAATACATCAGAATCCAATATGAATATGCGGCCGAGTCCAAGGGACAACAAAATGGGTGGGTAAAATGGACATTTTAGATGCAAAAAGATAGTTTTCTGCGCTCGAAAAATTTTAAATTAGCGAGGCAAATAAATGGAAATACCATATACTGTTTTTAAATTCACTGTTTCTGTTATGAGCGGCCATAAAACCTAGTTACGCGACTGATACTATGTACAAATACTTTTATTTAAATCTCACTAACACTAGATGCAATTAATCTATGCCATATGTCACAGAACTATAATCTGAACCTTGTATATCAATACTACCAACATGCAAGATGGATTCCCAATTGTGATACGCCATCCTAGACTTTTGCGGATGACGTCAAAACAGGTTGTGTTGGAACGCAAGTGTTCCCGTACGAAATAATTACGAGGTAAACATTTTTGCTCCTGTTAGCCCTCACACACACACACACACACACACACACGTGTGTAAATATTTGAAACACCTGCACAATATTTCTAAAGCCACTTTGCCTGCAACTGTCTCCTTGTGTCATTAACAAACACCGTTCCTTAAACAATGCAGACATAACGGCGACACGAAACCAAAAATTTCATCTTCCATCTGTCTCTTTCTCTCTCTCCTGTCCCTTCCAACATACTAATGTTTAGTCCTCTTGGCGTATTCTCCTTCCCCTCTGTCTCCTTTTTGGAGCATCTGCCGGAAGTCCGTCTCCTTGTCTGTAATAACTCGAGAGCCTCTGAAAGGATTCTCATGAACGTCCATGTCGGAGATTTTACGGGAAAATGTGAAGCTGCTTAAACAGTGATTAAATTCGGAGTAACATAACCGGCACTGTACGTACCTACGTGCATTTACGCGCACATCCCCAGTGCACATGGCCCTACCTTTCATTCCATGCGACGAAGAAAAGAAGGTCCTAATTGTGTTTATAATAATCTGAGGAGAGATTTCTTTATTCTGCTACTGTGGGACTCTATTAAAATCCGACTTTAGAGCTTTACTCCTCGCTAACGCCACACACTTTATAATTTCCTCCCCATTCTAGCAACAGTGCTACAATCGAACGTAATCGATCGTGTGTCAATACGATACAGAGAAAACTCGCAACTTGTTATTTAAACAGTGCCCGAATTAAAAATATTCGCATTTATCAGTTTGTTACCCTAAGAATTCGAAGATAGCCTTCATAAGTCGTAGTCTAAGACTCAATAACACAGCTAACGCACCAGAACTGTTACGTTATTAAGTACACTTCCTAACGTGATATGTTCTCTTCTTCATCTTGTCCCCTAGTCCTCTCCTCAACGGCGTTCCGCCAAACAGAATCACTGAACCAATACATCTACAATGTGACCCGCTGTGTGACAAATTCAACTCCTGACACCTCTGCTGCTACGAAAGAGGAGTGTCAGCTGGCCAACCGTGCCTCACAACTAACAAGATGAATTCTAAGAAACTAACAAACGATCTGCAGCACGTTGACAGTGGTAAACTGTTCCAACAAAACGCACTCCACACTAACAATCAGCTGGAAGTGTATTATTAAATAAGTGAGAAGAACCGAGTGTCCAATATGCTCTGTTCCCATGAAACACGTCACGCCTATCTAAACCATTACATTATCAGCTTGTAAAGTTCAAACTGTCCCCGTGTCTAAGCACCATAACGTGAAGCCTTAGAGCTCTCCGTTCCTACCGACCAATCACCAGTCCAGCACATCACATCAGCTCTTGCATAGTCCCAAATTAGTAGGTCTCCCCTCACCTTTTCACCTGAAGACACATATGCTCAGCTTTTGAAATTCCGTGTTGGTCGGAAGAAAAGATCCTAAACCAAGAACACAAATCTAATAACACCAGTTGTGTAGTACCATGATAACCCTTACAAGTGGCGTACTGATTAACATTTTAATGTATCATGGTAACTACACTGAACAGCACACCCTCCTCATTCGCGGGTTCGCGCGTCGTGGAAGAATTACTGCAGCAACTGTCATGCATCGTGGTGTAGGTCCGCTCATCAGCCGTCGCGCTTCGTAAGCGAGCGATGTAAGTGCCCGCAACTGCCCGCTTACCTCAGCCAGTAGCCACTTATACGTACATCGTGCGACACGGAATGTACTCAGACCGTACTTTCCACAGTTCGTAGAATTAATTACAGCCTTTATGTTCCAGTTGTCTCAAAAGTGTGATGTACATGTTGATGGACAGGACAATGGGCATAGCTATAAGAGACGCCATTAAGTTATTAACAAATCGACGATTCGTGTTATCACTAAAATGAAGACAAGATCTCTCACTGGAAGCGTTAAGGCCAGTGCGAAGTCGGAAGCAAAATACTTGAGGGTGCTGATAAGTCCTTAGCCCGACCTACTTCCCGATGTCGTAGGACGGAATTGATAGTGTCGTTGGAAAGACGAGTCTGTTCATGTGCCGAATTGCAAGTCTTTTCTTCCTATAGAGGCTGAAAGAAAGCATGCAAGGCGACGCGCGAGATTTCAACAACATGGAGACGCGAGCTGTCATCAAGTTTTTTTTTTCCTGCAAGGCAAGGCGCAGAAGGAAATTCGCGTCATTCTGATAGAAACATTAGGGGGACATTCACCATCGTATGCCACCGTCAAAAACTGGGTGGCACAGTTTAAACGTCGTAATTTTTACACATGTGATGCGCCTCGTCCTGGACGACCCAAAACAGTGACCATTCCGGAGATTAGTGATCAAATTCACGAGCTAATCTTGGAAGACCGCCGGATTTCGGCTATATCAATAGCTGAGCAACTGGACATCTCACGTGAGCGGGTTTGGTCCATCATTCATGAAGATTTGGACATGGGGAAGCTCTCCGCGGAGTTGGTCCCGAAATGCCCGAACGCGGATCAAAAACATCAACGGTGCCATTCGTCTGAGCAACTTTTGGAATTTTTTCGGCTCGATCCAAATGATTTCCTGTCGCGTCGCAATTTGTGACCATGGACGAAACCTGATTATATCGCTATGACCTGGAGACAAAGTAACAATCAATGGAGTGGCGGCATAGCGGCTCACCCCGCCCCAAGAAATTCCGACTGCAAAATTTCGCTGGAAAAGTTCTCGCCTCGATTTTTTGGGATCAAGACGGCATCCTCCACATTGATTACCTTTCAAAGGGCCAAACTATCAACGCGGAGTATTACTCATATCTGCTGGTGCAATTTAAGGACATTTTGAAGGAAAAGCGCAGCGGGAAGGTCACCAAGGGGGTCTTGTTCTTGCGCGACCATACCCCGCCTCACCGGACACTTGCAATCCAGAAGAAACTGGCCTAACTGGGCTTCCAGTGTCTTTTATCACCCACCTTATTTTCCGGATCTGGCCCCGTCGGACTACTACCTGCTCCCTGGACTGAAAAAACAGTTGAAAGGTCGCCGTTTTTCTTTCGACGCGGAGGTCATTACTGCCGCGTAGACCTGGTTGGGCGGACAACCTTCTAATTTTTTTTTTTTTTTGAGTGGCTTGCAAAAGTTAGAGCAACGGACTAAGCAGTGTATGGAGCTTCGTGGGGAGTATGCTGAATAAATTCCGAATTTGATCGTTGTAGCTTATTTCCTTCCTGGTCAGCCTAAGGACTTATCAGTACCCCCTCGTATTCTTGTGTTGTCGCGATCTGTTCCTCGAAAAGATGGGAAGACTTCTGTGTTTGGATGGAAGACAGCGACGAAACCTCTCGCGGCATCGTGCAAAGGAAGTATACTTCGTACAAGGACAAGAAGAAGGCAAAGCAATCGAAGATCAACACGTTCTTCACTGTCTCCCTTCTCTTCCTCTGCCATGCACTGCGTCGCGAGATCACTCTGACTACTTTCGGCCAGGAACATCAAAGTTATTCCAGTAAACACCAACACAAAAATTTTAGACTTTGTTAACCGCTGACTTACGCACCATCATTTTTCGTGCGTCACTGGTTCCCCTAACACAATTTTTCCCATAATGTCTTAACTTTGCGCCTCGCGATTTCACGGCTTGTGGGATTTTTGAGAGACGTAACCCCCGCCAGTGGCGAGGGATTTCTGTATATACCACTAGCTTTGATGTTAATAACCCAGTAACGCTAAATGTACAGGACCGTGAAAATGTTTAAACTTTACGTCGTAATTAACAATTAACTGCTCTAACTGTATGCACCGATGACTTTAAAATGAAAAGCACTAATACATTTTGACTGCCCACAGAGTGCATTTATGTGCCATATGATCCTCACAGCAATCAGCAATTATTCCCCTAAATATTAATAATCAGCTGCTCTTTCCTATAAAAAAGAGATGCGTTTACTCTGAGGTGGTAACTTAATTTCCACTGTAATTTAGATCAACCTTAGGATCCAAATGTGGTAATTTTGAACTCACTGCTTTTGCATTGCCATGAAATTTGGCATCTCATTTTAATGGGCGAATAGGATAATCAAATGAAGGGGGATGGAATTAGTCAAATGTTTTGGTTAGAAATCATAGAGGATAATATTAAACTCCATATTACAGAAACAGAATGTTAGATTATGGAGTGTCATCTGCTGCCTCAGCATAGGGCCCAGTAGTGGACTGCTGTGAACACGGTAATGAGCCTTTAGCTTCCATAAAAACTAGTTGAGCAGCTGGGCGGCTGTTAGCGTATCATGAAAGACGCTGTTGCAAGTAGTTAAGTTACTGATTAGCCCGGCAGCCTGTTAGCCAGATGTCTTTGTGTTGTGCCAAATTTCAGGCATCAAATCGCTCCTGCAGGCACACAGACACACGGACAGTGTTACACCTTGTGGTGACCTTTTCAACCGTATCGTGGTTAGGCCCACCCTCGGTGCTGTCTAGCAACGCACAGCGAGTGTGGACGGAATAATATTGTTGTGCACCCACTCTCCGCCTGCCACTATACGGGTTCCGAGGGATCCCAAAGAGGTAGCAATGTACGTACATGTTGGACCGAACAGAGGAATCGTAGCTTCGAATGGTGTTGCTCTTATATTCGGCAGGTTGAAAGTGATAAGGTTGCCAGCCCTACTCACCGGTTGCTTTTACCGCCCAGGAGATACTCTTGGTATTCATTTCTGTTAGAGACTGCGTAGCCTCCATGGCCATAATGCGGCCGGAAGGATTAAATCAATGAAAAATCTCAATGACACCTTTGGAAATCGAACCCGCGACTTTCCGGCTTGTAGCGCAGTGGCGTCTTTAAATAAATCATGTAAGTAAGGTGTTGGTAAAGTGCCAGTAAGTCTTATAAGGAAATAGAATTACAGTACCACACATTTTAAACCTCGGTAGTAGATGGAGTTTATTTATCAGTTTCACGTTTCGGTTGCTTCATACCCCGTTAAAGAGCCCTCGGTACTCACTGAATAAGAGGTTGGTTGGGCCCCAGAGCCTGTCTGGACACCTGGGAAGAAAAACATGTTTGCCTGTGCTACGAACCACTCTCTGATTGCTCGCTTCTCCATCGCGTAGCTTGTCACTGTAGCTGTTTGCTGAGCTGTCCCGTACCCTGAACGAACCTTAGATGGACAAAATCACTGACGACATGAATCAGGTGCGTAGACTGCGCAGTGTCTGAAGACAGTGAATGACGAATTGGAGGGGGTATGGTAAGAAGCGGTCATGCTTTCAGTTGGTCTGCTGTTCCACCAGTTGAGTGAGAGACTGAGGAAGTAAACGTCAATGAGTATAATCACACTGTGGGTCTTCATGTGCCTACTGTCTAGAAATTCTGGGAGCCTCAAAATCCTGGAACCCTAAGGGCCTGTCCAGGCCTGTAATGGAACAGCTTCACCTTTACTTAAAGAAGTTATTGGTACTTAAGAATATATCGTGCTATAGTGTTGAGTGAAATGATAATTAATTAAGGGAATAATTAAATGGAAACTGCGAGGAAGGAACTGAGGAAAACTACAAAAAATCTCAACCAGCATAGTCAGTCCTAGAACGGACATACAAGCCGTGACCTTCCGATTAGGGAGCAGGAATGTTAACAATTTGGCCACAATATTCTGCGCTAGTGTTAAGCAAGCAAAGGCAATGCACGTGATGCTCATACCTCCTCGGCCATCTTAGCAGCTTGATAACATTTCAGTCGAAGAGAAACCTTTTTGGTCACTGAATTTCGCCGGAAAAATACAACGTACTTGGGTCTTTATTTAAGTGACCATCATATTCGTCAGATTTGAAACAAATAACGCATTTTCTCGACAGAGTTTTCATGAAAGAACAAAATATCCAATTTCAGGAAAATCCTTCCAGTAAGAACCGCGCGGACAAATGCAGACGGACGGATGTGACAGAGGTAGCAGGCGCTTTTCGAGCCTATGCGAATGCGCCTAAAAACCAGACTTCAGTACGAGTACAAGAAACGATTTTGGTACTCCGAAACAAACAAATTTTTTACAGCTGCATTTATTTGACCGAACAGTGTGTTGTGTTGCGGGAGCTGGCCTGGGTAAGTTCAAACCCAGGACTGCCACGGACGAGTATGCTCAATGTGTAAGGTATAGTTGCCCCGTGTAAACAATGAACGCATACTGGGAGCTCAGGTATTGCTCCACCCATTAACCTCGACACCAGAGGGACGTGGTCAGCCTCAAACCCCAGTGGATTTATCCCTGGGGATAGAGCCCTTAGCACCCCTTGAATAGAAGAGGCTGGGTGGGACCCAGAGCCGGTCTGGAAATTTTGGAGACGAGAATGACCTCTTGCCACGGTCGGGAATTTCTCGGTCTAGTCCGTAGCCGAATCTGTACAGACTAAGCTATCACGGGTCCTAAAGTGTACCGTAGGTCTACATTTGCTACATCAATATTAAGATCCTTATTAAGACCAGCGGTAGAATTCCTTTGATGGAAAATCGTGCTACAACAGCGGAGACACAAAAAAAAAAAAAGCGGCAGGACCTCAGTTCTTGTAGATATCCCAAAGCTAGCAGTCTATTACGAAAAACTGTACACTCCTTCAGTCTTCTCATATTTGCCACCAACTGAGGGTATGGACGGATGGACGGAGGTCAAAGAGTGCGAAATGTGGCCCTCACACTGAACACTGTTAAACTGTTTACAGAAAATGAACCATGTATTACCACTATTAATTCGGTTGAATAATTATAGACACAACTATATCGGCATAATACTTACATAAAAAAGCAAATTCCTGCTTTCCAAAAAAGCAATGCATCCCCACTATACACATCGGCTGATTAATGATGCTCAGGAAAATAATCGTTGTTTAGTACGAAAATGATACGAAACGCATAAATATGCCGTGTGTGAAAAAATCATTGTTTTCACTGTCGAAACAATATTAGTTACCATGCTTATAAAGTTGACAATGCCGCACGTGCAGGTGTGCACTCATACAACGGGTGACCTCTTCCACTTCCACGTATCCAAATTTGCCAGACACAGTATTAGAGATCCGCCGTTTACATGCGTACAAGAGCAACTAACCTGTGTCTTCCACACCAAGAGAATACACTTGCTGGAGGCAGAGCTGTACTGGCATGCAAAACCAGTTTTGTACGTTCCAGGTTACCACTGCGGCGCGTCGCTTTGTGACACTTTTTGGCGAGTGACCAACGAATACACCTCTTAGTTTTTCCTTATCTGCCTATCGGTATGTAAAAACTCCAGAACCGGTGAAGGGATTTTTATGAAATCCTATACTGTGGAATGTCAGTAACACTTGTCGATACGTTCTGATTTCCTTGAAACTCGAATAATAATGGACACTTTACAGGACGATCTACACGCTTTTATACCTGAATTTGGAGCGTGCCGCTATCAAAATTTATAGGAGCGAAAAATGCAAATAAAAGTGCGTAATACATTTCATACAATTACTGTTATTTAGACGAAAATGAGTCATTGCGCCAGCCGGTAACGAACATCGGCTATCCTGACAAAGGGTTTCGTGCTTTTCCTCAATCCCTGCAAGAAAATTCCGGGACACACTTCGATCAGACTCCGACAGCTTTCTCCCGAATCCTTCCCCATTTATCACATTTTCATTCGACACTAGTCTACTTGTCTTCTACAGTCACAGCGTCGATAAAACAATCCACACAACACTTATTTATATTGTTTATAGTGAAGCAATCGGTACTTTCACTGAGTGTTACCAGTAGGCACGGTCAACCTGAGCCCCAATGTCCCGTAAGAACTTGGTCTTGCCAACCATGGTGTTTTTGAGGAGAAAAGGAGCTTCTGCATACAGCAGTGCCATCGGCAGTAGTCATAAAGCACAACATACTAATTACAAAGCACAGACAAGTGCCTTTGTCACATTGTCGACGTAGTTTAAAACGTTAATTGCAAAATATACAATTCCTGAACAGTGACAAATGTGCAAATGTACGAAACGCTCTGTGTCTGAAAACTGCCTTATGTAACCCAAACGTGTGTGCCTATTCAAGCAACAATTGGACAACCAAAAAGTACCTGAAGTTTGCACTCTCTAATAGACTTATCCTAAAACACGTCTATCTTACTTCAGTACTTCACGATTCGGCGAACTTTTTACACGCGAAACACATTATAACGGATTGACATCTTACAATTTTTTGGTAGAGAAACAGCCCTACTTGGGCCTAGGTGGCCTTGTTGATGAGGTCGGTGTATGGCACTCAGACACACACACACACCCGGTAGGACTCCTCTGAACAAGTGATCAGCTCGTTACAGAGGCCGCTACCTGCATAACACACAACAAACACAAGAGACGAACATGCATGCCCTCAGCGGGATTGGAATCCGCGATCACAGCAATCAAGCGGCTTTGGCTTCAGCCCTACGCCTTAGGAGGCGCGGCCACAGGAATCGGCTAACTTCTTACGTTACACATCCATTATTATGAGTTCCCGAGCTTGGACCTTCTTACAGCCTTTAATAATTAAATAAGTTATGATAGCATGTAAGCTGGTAGGTGCCTATCAACTTTTAGGAACTACACAATTCCTCCATCTTCAGAGTTGAAGTCACATTTACCCTTATATTACGTATGAAACATTCAACAGTTACTACCCCAAGCAAGATCTGACCGCAGTGTAAATACAAATGCTCACCACATGCCTGGTGTTTTATTCGGTCCCTCCCAGCCACCAGTCCAGCCACCGGTTCCACGAACACACACACCACAAGCTACATGCCCTCAAACCGGCCAAGAACCCTTCCTTCCAAATCCCTACATACTCGCAATTATCATTTTCACATTCAATGTGGTTATAAGCCGTCGGATGGAAAAATATTCAAACATTTGCGACATAACTTACATGGGCTACAGTAATGTTGTACATGCAACAGACTTGTAACCACAATAACAGTGCTGTATACATAAAACAGATCTGCATCTGCAACAACGGTGTTATATGTCTATCTACCAGATACGTATCCGCAACAACAGTGTTACAAATAACACTTTATGCATCCGCAATGAATGGATATGAAGTCCGATGCGGTGCAGCGAAGTACTGATGGCGCATACGCAAATTTTAGACACAACCAGAGTAACAAATGCAGCCTGTCTGTCTCATAGAAGTACAGACTTTGTACCTGTCTTAAGTTGTACGAAGACAACGCGCGGTTCCATGCCGCCAACCCGTGGTCCCGACTTCGTGTCTTCGCTGTAGCGGTCACTGCTGGAATACTGACCGGTCCGTGCGCCGCTGATCTCCCTTCGGCCAGCATCGGCCCAACTCGGGTATGTTCGGCTCTAATAATAATGTAGCAAGGGTCATTGAATGGGCGAGCAAGCAAGTGGCACTGGAAGAATGTAGCAGCATCTAGGGGCTTCGCGTTTCTACTCAGGCACTCGTCGGTCAATGTATTGACTCTGCAAGTTTATCGCAGTAAAAATCGATATTCTCACGGCAGTAAAAACTTGCGGCATTACGGACTGCAGTACGCAGTCTGTTAATTGGGTTCCGAGGTTTTGGGGAAATATGTTGCCTCCTTCCTCCGAGCAGAGGGTGGAAGGTTCATATTGTGCAAGTTCCGTGCTTTACACAAATATTTATTATATACAATTCCACCTAATGCACTTCTATGACAAAATATGTGTCGTGCGCTACTGTTTTACAGTTTGCATTTCCCTATTTGTTTCGGCTTAAGTAAGTCATCTTCAGGGAGACTCAGTCACAGAGAAAAACAGTGTCATATCAACACAAGTACTCATCGTCGTCAAATATGTAGTAGAAACATATATAAAATGTAGCAGCCAGATGTCAGTTTATTAACTTAATTAAAATACAATTAACACTCGTTCTTAACGTTTCTTTGGTGCTAAAATCAAGCAAAATATACAGCTTTAGTGCGTATGAATACCTTTCATTCCAATACACACGTGTATGCGCTTCTCGCATTCAAATATCTATACATCCATCTTCAATCCTAATACGGATCTAACCCGTGTAATATTGATGCCATGTGCACTGTATGATAAAACGTTCGGTACAGTGTGCGTGGCCTCAAGATTACACGGTTTAGATCCACATTAGGACTGAATGCAAGAATGCAAGAAGGATATGCACACGTGTGAATTGGAATGCAAGGTACCCATATGGACTTAAACCATATACTTTAACATAATTTCATCATCACAGATAGCAAAATTACGCACCGGTGTTAACCGTATTTTTAATTAAATGCATCAAATTGCATCTGGCTGCTACATCTTATACGTATTTACATCACACGCATTTGACAACCATGTGTACTTAGGTTAAAACATGCAATGTTGTGCTCTGTGATTGAGTCTCCTTGAACTTGTAGGGGAATACAAACTATATAAAAGAGTACAACATATATTTTGTGTGTAGACAGGTGTAATTAGTTGGAACTATATACAATAAACGGGGGGTAGGTTCCTCTGAAACGCTGGTGCTCATGTATATAACTGAGATTCGCCCGGAAGACCATAATTCTAAAGTTTATCTCCTTTCGTCAAAACTGGTTTCCATCATGAAGTTTGTGTTCTGAAGACAGGGAGCAATTAAATTGTGCCAAATAGAGTCTTCCTCAAAAGGTGCATGTTTATTCAACTCGTAAATTAATCACATGTATTATTTTGTGCAATGACCAGCAAATGCATAATTGACAAATTATCACACTCCTCCTACATGTTTCAACACTGCTGTGTCATCCTCGGGGATTTCGTAGGTAGTACCTTGCCAAGCTACACAAGTATGTCGAATGCATTAGTTGGTAATACAATGTAAAATGTAAAATTATTGGCAATATAATTTAAAATGTTAAATTATTGGTAATATAATTTTAAATGTTAAATTATATAATCAACTAATGCATTTGCCATACTTTTGTAACGTCGCAAGTTACTCACTACGAACTCCCTGAGGATGACACAAGAATGTCGAAACATGTTGGAGGATTGTGCTAATTTGTTAATTAATTGTGCATGTGTTGACCATTGTACAAAAAAAATAAAAGACACACGGTACAGGTGTTAAAATAATCATCTGTAGTTATGAAACCTGAACAGTCATCACCCTCAAAAACAAAACCATGCGATGTAACACTCCTAAGACAGTAAAATGCAGTTCAAACACAACCTATTCTCTAACTACAAGTGAAGTTATCCAGTTCTTAATTACACACGATATAAACTTTACTACAGGAGTGGAGTTCTAGCGCCATTCAATTTTCGAAGCACTAGATGGAGATAAGCGGTCAGCTCCCGTACAGTCCGCTTCACCCCCGGGTGAAGGGTTCTCGGCACCAGTTGGGTATGAAGCTGCATAGGTCCTTGATCAGGTTTGGACGCAGTGGCTAGGAGTATAAGTTAGGAAATGCCGCGTTCGTTCAGTTTTGCCCCTTGGCTTCAAAATCATGAATATTTCCAGGAAAGAAACTGAAAATGCTTGAATATTTAAAAGAGACTTTCGAAGTTCGGTATCTTAGCAACACGTTTACAGTAGATCGTAATCGATATGTTGTCAACGTCGAGATATCGTAAATAAAGCCTTTTACAATCGATTGCGCTCGATTTTTACTTTCGGATCAACTGTTTCTTCGGCCTCACCTTATATCTCAAAAAGAACAGCGTCTTTCCCAATTACAAACACCAGTAAGGGCAACAGACATCACCTTCGTATACGTACATAAGATTTAATGTAAAGTGTCTGTTATTTGTGTGCGACTTGCACCAAAATCGGAATGGGTTGATTTTTTTTATTTGGTGCAACAGCCCCCTATGGGCCAGGGCCTCCTCACTCGCGAGGTTTCTAGATCACGCTCAACGACGCACCGCAGATGGTAGGACTCCTCTGGACGAGTGATTAGCTTGTCTCAGAGACCTCTACCTGACAACACACAACACTCACAACAGACAGACAACCATGCCCCCGGTGGGATTCGAACCCATAATCTCAGCTGGCAAGCGGCCGCAGACCTACACCTTAGACCGCACGGCCACTGAGATCGGCTAGATAAATGTTAGTAAAACTGAAATATAAAATTCTACGAAAGTACGTCCTGTACCAATCGTGTTACGCCATGCGGAGAGACGGACGGTCATACATTACGAAGTTAACACCTGCTGTTACCAACCGTTTTTCGAGCGCGTCGAAGCACTTCTTACCCCAACCAGGATTAGAACTTCGAATGTTTTCGAGCCAAAAATGATTCTTCTTCAGATGTCAATCTACAAACAGTAACAACTGTGCACCTACAGACACAAAATCTGGACGACCCTTGGTTCGAATCTAGACCCGGAGGCAAGCCTATGTTTGTTGCTTCACACAGTTCCCCCAAAATATCTGGGAGGCCATCACCTCATAATAGGCCATAATAGACTCCTTCCGTATCCTTTCCCATTTATCATTCACAGTCACAGTTACCATATCATTCAAAGGTACGTTACCAACACAGTTGAAAACTTGTCTTTAAACATCCGAAGAGTCTCCCGTATCCTGTTGGTCTTCCCACAGCTCATAACGTTAAATTTCAGTACTTAATGTTATCTCCCTAGTCGAGCTAAATATCACTACCCAAACAATTCGACGAACTGAGGAAACCCACGAGAATAAATCAAGATCACGGTTTGTGGAATGCAACTTGGCCTAACAAATGATACGGAGTCACATCACCCAGCACCGCAGCCTGCAAATTCGCCAACGTGAAAACCTCAAATCTCACGTAAATCAAGGTACATTTCGTGGCTGGGTTTAAACCGAGTATCTTCCTAATGTGACACGAGTTACCGCTATGTTGATCTGCTCGTCGACACGTTCGTATGTGAGAGCCGTAACAAATGTAGACTGTAGAGACAAGCGAAGGGGAAACCAGATCAACGATTTCCTGTCCAAATTTAGAGAGGAGGAATTACGGCATAACCTCGTGGGCCGACAGCCTTGTCACACCCTCAGCCAAATGAACACACCTTCAACGGTCCGGCAAGGCGAACAGGGCTGACCCACCCCGGTAGGATATATGAATCAGGTTGAAGGTTAAAATACAACAGTCTCTCATGAAAGTTTACGAGCATGAAATGCATACTAAGCATAGATCAGTTCAAAATAAGCATAGATAAGTTCAAAATAAGCAAAGGTCAGTTCAAAATAAGCACAGATCAGTTCAAAATAAGCATAGGTCAATTAAAAATAAGCATAGGTCAGTTCA
>Ga0123355_10009276_pt1 | contig 14944 bp, 7 predicted proteins | sample TergutEmb28metaG_3_FD_89872 | JGI IMG/M metagenome (GOLD analysis project Ga0123355, IMG submission 89872) | Embiratermes neotenicus P1 segment gut microbial communities from Petit-Saut dam, French Guiana - Emb289 P1 | ecosystem: Host-associated > Arthropoda: Insects > Digestive system > Gut ...
ACAATAGAAAAGTCTCAGGCTCCTGATGATGGATGTATTAATGTCCGAAACATGTTTAGCATAGAAGAAGTGAAATAAAAATTAATAAACTGTGACATCAAGTTGGTCTCTTATTCTTCAACTGGTCCCTTAATGTCTGATTTCTGAATCAAACACTGAGTCCTTATTGAAAACGCTATGTGCCTTATTTTGTACCAATTCCATGTCGTTCTTTTCATTAAAATAAGAGCGAAATACTTCATCTCGAGCCTAATTTTATTTCATCAAATTCTATCGTATGTACAAATATTTTCCTTAGTATCATTTTCTTACCTACTGCGGTCTGTGTTCTTTCTTTAAAACAAGATCCAATTTTCATAATAATCAAAATTATTCTCTCTTATTTCGTAATAGGCAGTAAGATTATGACAGTCAGCAGGGCTTCACAGCCTAATAATAAGAAATATGCTAATTTATTTTTTCCATTATTGTCCTTGAATATACTTTTAAATTGCCACTGTCTTTTCCAGCTGTATTTTAACTTTCATCACATTTATGAAGAATTTATTAGCTCTCTGTATCACAAATCTCTTCTGAATTTTTGTGAAGACCGCGAAAACAGACTTCGTTTTCCATTCTTTACTTCTAGAAGAAAACCGCAGTAGCGTCTAATATATTCTTTTTACATTTATCATTGTACCGGTATTTAGCCAAATACGCCATTTTCATCACACCTGTATCTTTATCATTTTTGTGATTTATGACCTAGGAAGTCACTATCATCACACTTGTAACTTTATATTGTACTGTGTTGTGTCCATTAAGTCACTATTATCACATCTATGTCTCTATCATTTACTGATATTTGGACCATTAAATCATTATCGCACAATAGAAGAATAACGTACTTTTCCCTCCCCATTTTCTTTATCCTGCCCACTAACATCTTCTAGGGCAGGTTTGGAGATTGATATTAACAAACAAAATCCGTGGTTTGGGTAAGCACACACGTAAATGCGGCACGCATAAAGCATTGTTCATTCGCACAGAGATTTTTACAGATAAAGCTTTAACATTTTGTAATTATTAATGGAAAGCAACAACAAGGAATAGATACAAGTCATGTCTGGCTGTTTTTTAATATAGGACTTATAATGGCTGAAAAACTTAAGGAATGATATTTGTTACGATTGTGGCATATATGGAGTGGCCTCTGATTAATTAAAGCGAAGGGAAAGAGTTCTGGAAGTAGCGAGAAAATGGAATGTCACGTGACATTCCTTGGCTGGGACTCGTGAGTTTTGTGCGAGATGTTCCTTTCAAGACTGGACCACTCTTGGCGTGTTTTATAACAATAACGACCAATTTCTATTGCGTCTTTGCGTGTTCTGACGCTGTTCATGACCGATAGAATTTCACTAACCAACGAGGGGTTTCTCGTGAGCCTGTGGTTTCACAAGAAATTATGAAGAACCCAAAAGTATGAGGAAATAAGAACTAAAGCTGCCTTGCATTTTAGAAAGGCAACTACGATGGAGGCTACTTTCAGTAAATAGGGGAAAATAATTCCAGCTAGATCAGTGCTAGATGCGAAAGGAAGTGTAAAGGTGTTGAATTATGCGAAACTTCTGGATTTATTTAGCTCATGCAAATGTGTTTAGAAACTCTGGTTCGAGGTTCATTTGTGAAACTAAATTTGTGACGGACATTATGTGTGGTATTTTATGCTGCAAAAATGCAAGTGTCACCACCTACAGTCTGTATCATGCTCTTTTAATCTGCTGAAAATTGCCGGCCGATACTTCTCACAGTCTTCTTGCCTCAACAGACGTCACGTGACTACTTGTGGAATATGGCAATCTAGAATATTTCGACCCAGTATTTAGAATTAGAACGAAGGGCAAGGCATAGTGAAGTAACATGATGTTAGAGGCAATGTACCTGAACACAATACGTTGGATATTTTTATAGTGAATCTTTTCATTACAAGGAGGAGTACGAAATTTTGTGTGCAAATAAATTACAAACAGTCTTAAAAAAGGTGGATGTCAAATATTTATACAAGGCACCAATTATAAATATGACGGCTGTACTAAATTTTAAAATTTGCTAAAATTTCAAATGAAATGTGCATTTAATATTAATTTCTTTTTAAAATGAATATAACGACAGAGAAGAGGCAGCAGTTCTAGCAGTAATATAAGTAGTAGTAGTAGTAGTAGTAGCAGTAGTAGTAGTGGTGGTGGTAGTGGTAGTAGTAGTAGTAGTGGTAGTGGTGGTAGTAGTAGTAGTAGTAGTAGTAGTAGTAGTAGTAGTAGTAGCAGTAGCAGGAGCTGCAGCAGTAGCTCTTGTTACGGTAGAAGCAACAAAAACAACAAAATCCCAACAATAAAAACAACCATTCTTTAGTAGACCTGACGGACAGAGGTTCGTAAATTGTAGCTTTGTCATTAATCCCGTAGAAAAAAAAATTACACCAACCCACATCTTATTACGGATATAAAAATTAAAAAAAAAAGCTATAAGAGAAAAGTGAATGTGGAAAAGCATTTTTTTTATTTCTCTCACCATCTGCAACAAAAATAACAAAAAAATAATAATTATTAAAAATTTTCTGTTGATTTTGAAAAAGGAAATTACTCCTTATCCAAACCTTTTGACTTTTTCCATAATCAATTTCATATATTTTTCCTACATTTAATTTTTTTTAGGTTGAAAAATGAGATTCAGTATATTCGTAATGCTACAAATAGAACAATTTTGAACACAGACCTGCACCTGTGTAAGACTCTCGGAACTACATGTTTCCAAGTACGTGCAGCAATAAAAACGTAGCTTACCTAGTCAGATATTCTGTGTTAAGAAAACTAGGTTTTGTCCTTTTTTTCTGTTGGCTGTAAAAATTAAGTGCATTTCTGAAGTGTTAATCTAAAAGAATACGTTACATACGTACATATACCAATGTCCTTATGGCTAATTGAACACACGTGTATACTGCAGAGATGCGTGAGCTATATTATAGATCTGTTTCAAACGCAATGCCTATATGAATTATAATCACATAACCACATTTTCTTCTCTCTAACTCTACGCATGAATTAAGGGTTACTTTTTAATTTTCCTTTGATATATACTACCAAGTTTCAGTCCAGTTGCTCTCAATGGAGGCAAGGTTACTAATTGTCATTTAGGAATTTCCAGTCCTCAGCATTAATGTAACTTATCGATTAATGGCATGCTGCATGTCGCAGGGTATCTCTACTTCATAATGAATATGGAATTGAATTCACAAGTGGGCAATCAGGGTAATGGAAGCAATTGCTGTAAGTAAGCTTTTCGTTTTTATCTGCTGCGTCTTTTTTTAAGTAGTCTAATTCATTATAATAATTTCGTCATAATTTCTTTACACAAGATATAAGGTTGCTATGTCAATGTGTTGTATAATCCGACTCATATAACTTCGTTTTCTTGTGTCTTCGTGGTCCTCATTACCAGATCATCCAGGAAATAAGCCCAGTTGCCCGTTTTGTCCGGGTTACGTCCGTTTCTTTAATACCACATTCGGATGGACCCTTCATAGTTTATTTCAGTTTCCTGGTCCTTGGTCACTCTAGAGGCCAGTTCAGTCACAGGCTCACTTTTCTGTTGAACTGCCGTTCTTCAGCCGTGTTTCTTTCATTTCGCTCCTACATTCCTGATGTGAAATTTCGTATGTAATTCCTGTATATGCACTGACATTTTGTGTCATTTCAAAGTTGTTGCTACTTAGTTAAAAGCAACAGATTGGAATTTTTTAATTATGTGTTCATTCTTCTAATTTCCTTTGTGGAATATTTTTTATTTTCCACTTAAATTTCTAAAAGCGGAGATCTTATGACGAAAGATATATTACACATGTTACAATTTTGAACTGCACTTAAATACCAATATATGTAGGTCTATGTTGGTTCTGAATTAATCTCCGTGCACTATGAACCTAAGTACTAGAAAGAAGTTAGTTTTATTCTACGGCCACTTTACTCCCAGCGAAAGGCTAACAGTAAGTTGTGTATACGAAGCTGACCATATGCCGACTGGGCTAGAGATACAGGTGAAAAAGAAGATCTCACTTCAGGAGACAATTAAACTTGCTTCTACACCGCAAATAAACAACAAGGGAAGGCGTGGGCTGAAATATTTTGGCTCAAGACAGAAATAAATTTTGGCCCTTGAGGACAGAGTAATAAACTTTAGGGTTCCTTATATTGCTAGAAGTTTCTTGACTAGCTCAAAAATTCTTCACTTTTGAGTTTGTTCCGGTTTCTTTAGTTGGTTGGTTGGTTGGTTGCTTGGTTGGTTGGTTAGTTACCTGGTCATATTCGTAGTCTGTTTTTACAGGTGGGTATACGTAAGGAATATTTGGAGTTTATTTGACATCGTATTCACTTGCCATGTTCTTGAATCAGATTTACAAAACATCTAACAGACTGTAGACTTCTAAGTTTTGGAACAGCGACCTTTCGTAATAAAAAATATATTATCATTTTTCTAAATTCCTTTACTGGTTCCGATATATCGAAATTAGACCATGTGACTAGCAAGCCGACTTTCCCCACTCTCCCACTACTGAGCAGATCATTATCATAACAGACCAGCTTTCCTTTCTTAGGTTAAGGGCGGTTAATTGTTATAATAAAAGCGAAAAAGTTGCACTGTTTCTCAACTTTATTTTGGTAAAAAATTCCACATTTTTCAGACAGACTTACTGTCCATAATTAGGAGTCTGTACTCACATGAATTGGTATTTGTCATACTAGTTATGCTGACTGTCTGCTAACGAGATCCTGACCTCGCTAACAGACAATCAACATGATTGGTATGAAAAATACCTATTGTTGTGATTACGGTATTAAGACTCCTGATGATGGACAGTAAGTCTGTCCGAAAGTTCTTTATCAAAATAAAGTTGAGAAATAGTGCATCTTGTTGTCTTTTATTATAAGAATATATCACGAAGCACGGTCCTCTGAATGTCACAGGCACTTAATTGATGTCTTGTTCTGTGGAATGAAACTTTCCTTCAAGTTTCAATGTATTTTGTGCTTCCAAAAAACTAATGAGCCTTATTTAAAATCAATTCTCATTGCTGTTATGTGTTTTTAACTTGTCCTATAATTTTAGAACTTGTATTTATAAGTCCTTGAAGCTTATTAAGATACCGACACAGAATAAGAGTCAGAGTATTCGTGATTCCAATGTTCGTGACCATTTTATCCTTTCCATACATTCAGATATACTGGAATTATACTGCTTCCTCCGAATTGCATTATATAACACAATGATTTGTCTTCGATGTACCTCTTATTGAGGTATACATGTTTAATAAAATTATGTTAAGGTACACTCTCTTCTGACGCAACTGGCAATGTCTGTCTCATATTTCCTTCTTTCATGGCCATGTCTTACATATGTTACTTATCAGAAAAAAGGAAATAGTTTTTTCTCCTTCGATTTCCCCTTAACGATAAAAATGTACACCCTACGACATGTTAAGCCAAACGCTTCTCAAATTCGGTTTGCATGTAAGAGTTACGGCAGTCACAATTAGAAGTTATTATTGTCAAATGCGCCAACTCGTATATAACAGAACGAGACTTCAGTTTAAATTCAAAAAAGAAGATTATGGAGACTAATCCATACCATTTCTGGAAACTGTTACATTTATGTGAGGAAGGCATCAACCCCTCCCCCCCCCCTCAATATATTTGAAAAAAATTAACCGTGATTAATTCCGGCATTAAATTCGGATGCATTACCCTCGAAATCACCTTCAAAATTACACATTCGGAAATACTGCAGAATTTAAAAGGCGCTAAAATGGAAATTAACCCGAAAGCACTCGTCTTAACTTTTATTGTGAATTTCACTTCTACCTTCAAACAAGTTTGTTACCATAAATTATTTACTAGTTTATTAAGCTTAAATAAAGGGAAACTTTTTATATTTCGTGTTCCATTAAAACTTTGTACATCCTACGTGTACGCTGCTGTATCCCGCATCTCCTTGTGCACAAGGGCGGATATCATAAAAAGAAACGTTTCAACGGTAAACCTTTTACAAATTTCTAGTATGTCAGAAAAGACTGTGTTACAATAAGAGGCCTAAGCACATGTGATGTCGTGTCTGTAAACGTCTCACACACTAAAAGGAAAGTCAACTGTGTTCTTGGATTTACTGCATCGATGACAGCGGTTATGAGAACGGTAAACACATTCTTTTGAAAGAAGGGGATTTGTAAATTGCGTAATCAGTAACCTCTTAAGGTCTGTTGATGCGCGATTTGAACATTGATTCATATTCGTTGTGATAAAATGTAAATACAAAACATCACATTATTTGAAATAATGTAGAAAATTACCATCTCTTTCGCGTTTGAAGACCATCCACGCGCTTTTCGAGTTTCGTTGGTTACCAGATTTATAAAATAGAACTTATCTTGGGAATATGTAGGGAGAGTCCTTGACACATGCTTTTGGCACTCGATTTTATAATATTCAATCCCTACAGTTGTATTATTTTGTCGTAACACTACAGACGTAACTTCACTCATAGTTCTACACTATGCGTGAAATTACGCCACTCAGTATAACAGCTCCACTTTATCACATACTTTCCCTCTAATGATTTTTACGTGCGTTGGTGGAATTGCGAAAAGCGACTATCAGTTTCGTCATGTCTGTTCGTCTGTCCGTCCATCCTTCCTTCCTTCCGTTCGTCCGTCCGTCTATTCCCATGGAACAACTCGGCTTTGACTGGAGAAAGTTTTGTGAAATAAGATGTTCGTAGATTGTTGGAAAACCTCTGAGGAGACCTACGCGTAGATGAGTGGATAATATTAGGATGGAACTCCAGGAGTTGGGATGAGGGTATATGGACTGGATTGGTCTGGCCCAGGATAGAGACAGGTGGTGGACTCTTGTGAGTGTGTCAATGAACCTTCGGTTTCCGTGAAATGCGGGGAATTTCTTGACTAGCTGCAAACCAGTTAGCTTCTCAAGAAGGACTGTGTACCATGGAGTAAATAAGTAAGATTGTTGGAAAAGCTGTCGAGACAAATCCAGTTTGATTAAAATCTGACAAAATTGAGGGGCACTTTACAGGAAGACGTATATACATTAATGTAACACCTGGCTGAATTATTCTTAGAATGATGACTGCTTTAGAATATAATTATAGGAAAATGAAAATATGCATTTTATATCCAGCATTTTTCCGAAAAATGTATTCCTAATGAGTTAATGTGAAAAAACGTGGTAGAGCCAGACAGACCTCACATGAGATTTTAATAGGGACGTACGCTTTGAAGGCAGGATGACTGAAGCTACAGACACATATTCCGAATAACTAATATTCTTGCTTTCCCATTGCAGTAATAGTTAAGCGAACGCGCCCCAATATTGCTTTAAAAGAATATTGGCTTTTTGTCTCTTTTTCTCGGCGTCAGTGTGTTAAGGATGGTTTAGGAATTATATTAGTTCGTTAAGTTTTTACGTCATAGGCATGTTGCTTTTGTTGTGCCTAAGCTAACATATCACATCCCAAAGCTTTTCTAATACACGCATTGAATTTACAACACCAAAATTTAGTGACTTCATGTACACTTATCATTATCCATGATTTTGACGTTGAGTATTGTCTTATTTAGAACGCTGCACCAGCTAACACGTGTGAGGTGGAGTCAGTAGAATATTTTCGTGTTTTGTGGCACCTGAATTTTTATTTCCGTCTTTCAAACAGCCTGCTACTGGACCGCTTTCTAAACCACTTCAACTGAGCCCACAGTCTCACATCTATTTATTGAAAGAGCATATACATATTTCATTCATTTTAATGTTTAGGTCACCAGGAAGTTTTCTGGCAAATTTCGTGTGTATATATATATATATATCCCATCATCTCATTGTCGTTTTTCCTTATTTTGTTGAAGTACGTACATAATACAGATATCAATATGCAGACGAAGCGGGCACATAAAGAGGCTCAAAATATGCAGCCACAAGAACAGTCCACGTCATTAGGCCCACAATATGCAGTTACAAGAACAGTCCACGTCATAAGGCTCACAATATGCAGTCACAAGAACAGTCCACTTCATAAGGCTCGCAATATGCAGTCACAAGAAACGTCCACGTCATAAGGCCCACAATATGCAGTTACAAGAACAATTCATGTCATATGGCTCAAAATATGCAATCACAAGAACAGAAAAATTCGTAAGGTTCACAATATGCAGTCACAAGAACAGTCCACTTCATAAGGCTCGCAATATGCAGTCACAAGATAAGTCCACGTCATAAGGCTCTCAATATGCAGTCACATGAACAGTCCACTTCATAAGGCTCGCAATATGCAGTCACAAGATAAGTCAAAGTCATAAGGCTCACAATATGCAGTCACATGAACAGTCCACTTCATAAGGCTCGCAATATACAGTCACAAGAAAAGTCCACGTCATAAGGCTCTCAATATGCAGTTGCAAGAACAATTCATGTCATATGGCTCAAAATATGCAATCACAAGAACAGTAAAATTCGTAAGATTTACAATATACAGTCACAAGAACAGTCCACGTCATAAGGTTCACAATATGCAGTCACATGAACAGTCCACGTCATAAAGCTCACTATATGAAGTCACAAGAACAATTCACATCATATGGCTCACAATATGCAGTCACAAGAACAGTCAACTTCATAAGGTTTACAATATGCAGTCACAAGTACAGTTCACGTCATAGGGCTCACAATATGCAGTCACAAGAACAGTCAACTTCATAAGGTTTACAATATGCAGTCACAAGTACAGTTCACGTCATAAGGCTCACAATATGCAGTCACAAGAACAATTCATGTCCTATGGCTCAAAATATGCAACCACAAGAACAGTAAAATTCGTAAGGTTCACAATGTGCAGTCACAAGAACAGTCAACGTCATAAGGCTCACAATATGCAGTCACAAGAACAGTCCACGTCATAATGCTCACAATATGCAGTCACAAGAACAGTCCACATTATAAGACTCAAAACATGCAGTCACAAGAACAGTCCACGTCGTAAGGCTCACAATATGAAGTCACAAGAACAATTCACGTCATATGGCTCACAATATGCAGTCACAAGAACAGTCAGCTTCATAAGGCTCACAATATGCCGTCACAGGAACAATTCACGTCATATGGCCCACAATATGCAGTCACAAGGACAGTCAATTTCATAAGTCTCACAATATACAATAACAAGAACAGTCCACGTCATAAGGCTCGCAATATGCAGTCACAAGAACAGTCAAATTCATAAGACTCACAACATGCAGTCACAAGAACAGTCCACGTCATAAGGCTCACAATATGCAGTCAAAAGTACCGTCCACGTCATAAGGCTCATAATATGTAGTCACAAGTACAGTCCACGTCATGAGGCTCACAATATGCAGTCACAAGAACAGTCCACGTCGTAAGGCTCGCAATATGCATTTCTGTCCAATTTTTTCTCTCATTCTTTCACTTACAACCAAATATTCTCCTAGAACTCTGTTCTTAGATACCCGTCATTACGGTGACAATTTATTTTAAGAATTTGAGCCAGAAACAAAGTTTCCTATTTTATTTCTGTCAAAAAATTCTTATTTTTTCATACGTTGTTATGTTTTCTCTCTGCTAGACGGCAGGGGTCTTCACCACTGCAAGAAATGCAGTGCCGGGGCAGAGTTATTTGCAATAAATAAGATCTTTCTGAGTGAGTGGATAAGTGAAGATTTGCAAGTTGCTTTTACATCTCTGTGGGCCCCAAAACATAGAACCCATAAACATCCACGGTCAGATTTTTGCTGTTTGTGGTGTGGATACCAAGTCCGTACTACAAGTTCGGAAATGCTGCATTGAATTTAGAATTTATCGATTGAATATCACGGATGAGGACAGTATCGTCCTTTCTTCGACACCAAACCCCACACCACACAGTCTCGGCTTGTTTGCCTCTGCATTTCACGTGTTTGACATACTGAAAACGCATTTCCGAAGTCATGATTTCCGTATGACGTCATAGTCAAAGCCGACTCCCAGACGGGACTTCGAGAGCAGGGAGTCTCTTTGTAACTTCAGGACTTGGAAAAGCTCATCACAAGCAATGATAAGTGCCTGAAAAACTTTTACGGCTATTGAAGAAATAAAGTACTGTTGTTGAAGTATAAACGTTCGCTTTGTGTAGTCTTACCTCTTGTCACCTGAAGAAAAGAGGAAAATTATTTCAATAAAATGTTCTCAGGCTCCCAGACGCTTCTGATTTTTGGGTGGCGAGTAAACAAGTTTTCGAGAAATATCTCTGCCCTTATTTTAATATTTGTCGAATGAGATGCAAAACAATGCAGTCTATTTATTATTCTGCAAGTTCACTCTACATGTTTCGAGTGTCAACCACACCCATCATCAGGAGTACTCAAAACTGTAACTACAGCCTCCGGTAATGGTGCAGCTACCTTCCTCCAACATGGCCAAGCTAGCTCGGTCACGTTGAAGGAGGTAGCTGCAGTACCGGAGACTGTAGTTACAGTTTGTGTACTCCTGATGATTGGTGTGGTTGACACTCGAAACATATACAGTGAACTTGCAGAATAATAGACTGCTTTGTGTTGCATCTCGGACAATTATTAATATAGAACAGCGATGCGCGGAACCATAAACATAAAAATCTCTGTCCTTGTAATCACGGAGCTGATGACAAGGACAGAGATGTATCTCGATATGTATTGGTTTACTCGCCATTTAACCACCTGGAGTGGCTACTAGCCAGAGAAAATATTATTCACTTTAGTCTCCGTGAAATTTTCGAATTAACTACGGAAAGTTAATTTCTTGTTCCCTCGCACTTTCATATGAAAGGACAAATAAATACGGTAGACGTTGTCTATACTATAATATTTAGTTTTACAAATACCAGCCTCGAATCTAAGATATTGTAAGCTAAAGAGTAAAAGAGCAATTCTGACACGTAATCGACTGTTACCCATTTTCGGAAGATAATTTTGAACTTCTATATTCATTTTTAACCTTTCCAACTTTGCTAACTAATATTATTAATCACGGTAGTATGAGAGTTTTCAGTATATTCTGATAAAGATATACGAACATGAACTGTATTAAATGACTATTATGCGAAGTGTCACTTTTTTAATAAAATTTAAGAAATATTGGAAATTTAAATTATGCTCTAAGTTTACCAAAATCTGTAAACATTTTACTAAACATTGGTTACTTAATGGGTCGAATCTCATATACTGCAGGTAAAAAATTAGGACTACTTTAACATGTTGGTGGAGTAAAGAAATGAACGCAATGACAATCATGCAAATATGAATTACTGACTTAACACTTTGAAGAGCAAAATTAGTTTTCTTAACATATGTGATGATACATTTCGTGATTCGCACTGAAAACTGTGCCTTCATTATAATTACAATTTGATGAATGTTCTTTGTTGGGATAATCATACAATATATACTGGGATAATCAAACAAAACAAAATTTTAATGAAAAGAGGCTGATTCCTTAATACTATGTTGGAACTTACATTTAGTTTCCGGTAGGCATTAGATGCTATGCTCTACAATTTAACTTACTTTTTTACTCATATAAGATTACCTGCATTAACCTACACTTTTCATAAGAAGCACGCTCGAATATTCAGCAAGAGGGTAACAGAGACCTGTCAATATTGCTGTAAAATGAAATCACATTTATATGAGATTAAACAAATTCGTAACAAGACCCATCATGCACCTGGCCTTCTAGCAGTCTTCCTTTCTCGCAGGGAATATCCGGGGATGTAGACAACAGGGAAGATATGTATGTAAAATCAATGTTACTAAAAACAGCCTCTTGTATTGTAGTCGAACCACTTGATATTCACTAGAGGACACACAAATCCCGCCCGCTGCCTTTATGATTCCGAAAGATTCGCATGGATAATGTTTTCTTGTCTTTCTTTAGTCACGCTTTGCCCAAAATTCAAAATCAGGCCGGTATCGCCGGAATGCAGGGTCGAAGAAGATTGGCTAAAATGCGCCGCACCATCGATATAGGTTACTCTGTTGGCTAGCCGACATCCATTGTGTAATACGATCCCCGCACACCTGCGACAACGGTCGCTAAGCGGAGAGCCCAAGGCAGGAATTCAAAGAGTGAGCAGAACGAACGTTGACTTGCCGATGAATGGCTTTATAAAAGAATGTGTATGAGTTTTAAATAAAACCCTTATATCTCAGGGAATCTTATCCCCGGAGTCGAAGCTGGAATGGGCACCTTCAGTCATTTGATGAAAGAAAATAATTAAGATAAGATAATATTCAAAACAGTTTATGAAACCAGATTATTTAGAATTATACACACAGAATTAACATAACCGGACCGGTACAAATTGAAAAAATGACAACATGCACTTAAACTTTATTGAATGGTTGTAATTAAACAGAAAATATCAAGAACAAAATTTGATGTGGGCTCGTTTAAACAACATGCATAGCGATCAGTTTACTTTAAAATATTTGAAGCAAGTTATTTTTGATTTCAAAATTTCGCCGTGTTCTGAATGTTGTATGCTTTCTTCTGGGTAATTTCCCGACGTCTGAATTTTATATGCGGACGTTTCGGAACACTGTTTCATCTTCATAGGCAGGTAGGTATGAAGATGGAACAGACAAAGTGTTCCGAAATGTCGGCATATACAATTCAGACGACGGAGTATTACCCAGAAGAAAGCATACAACAGGTTAATTATTTCTGAAAGTACCAACGTATTACTTAGCTTAGGTCTCTGGGTTACAACTGCATCTTTTTTTTTTTTGTTCTTTAAGAATTACGGTGTAGGATATTCAATTTTTCTTGGATTTTACGTGGTGACGACTGGTAAATATTTATCGACTTTTCGAAGAAAGATTCTTCCTCCATTTCCACAATAGGGACCTTCAGGCTAGGACTGATAGATTCGGCAAATTTCGAGGCTTGAATCTTTACCAGCCACACTAACAGGTCCTACAATTTCGCACAGTAGGGTCTTAGTTACTCGAGTTTGTGAAAACCCGAATTAGGATAACAACATCACCTTTAGTGCCATTCAAGTACCCTTCTGAAAAAGTTGTGTACGGTGTACAGCATCTCCCCTTTAACATCGGTCTCCTGTATCCCCAGAGGTCTTTTGTTAGGATCCTTTTCCCTGTCAAAATATTTCACCCCTTCTTTCCACCCCACTTCAAACCTTTCCAATAATTTGTGATTTATTCGACATACTGTAAATTCTGAGGGCGGTTTTAAAATATTTAATTAATTTTCCTTTAAAATTTCATTTCCAAAACTTCCAAGTAGGTTTTATGAAATTTATTTTGCCTTTAGGATTGGTATGGTAAATTAATATCCAGATGGTATACAACTAAATAATAGGAAATTATTGAACACTTTACCATATGCAGACGACCAGATTTTAACAGCCACACCAGAAGATGAGCTACAAACAATGGCATACCACCTAAACCTTACAACAAGAAAATACAAAATGACTATATCTACAGTAGTACAAAAACAAAATCAATGGCATTGTGGGGAAACCACACACAGATTGTAAAAATTGTGATAAACGATAATATTATTAAACAGATAACAGATTTTAAATACTTGGGGTACTGTATATCAGAAAACAAAAGTGATTTAGAAGACAAATTGCGAACATACAACAAAATAAACAGAGCTATAAGCAGACATTTTGAAAAAAAAAAACAAAGAAACAAAATTAAGAATTCACAACCTTACAGCTAAAGCAGCACTGAAATTTCGAAGTGAAGCTTGGCTACTGAAGAAAAGAGAGAAAAGACGTTTAGAAGCAGCACAGATGAAGTTTTTGAGACACTTACTTGTAATAACAAAACTAGATAAAGAAAAGGATCAATGTGTTAGGGAAAAAACGAGAACACAGAACATAGTAAAGGAAGTAAAACAGTACCAAGGAAAGTGGATACAGCACGTACAGAGGATGGACACAAATAGAATACCAAAACAAGCATTACAATATCAACCAAAAGGACGGAGAAACATAGAAAAACCAAGGAAGAGATGGAGAGATCAACTTCATCTTGAGGATTAAGGAACAGGAAACACACTTAACCCTTCATGAACATGATGATGATGATGATGATGAATATCCAGGTGGTTAACACAGCAGACGGAATATTATACGTTAATTATACATGTACTTTTACGATTCAACTTTTCCGACAATTCTCTAATAATTCCCTAAATTTCGTATACATTTTATGGTCAAAATGTTTGAATAGATAGAAATGAAAAATCAAATTCTGACGTTTTTAGTGTAAAATCCAAACATTTGCAGTGAACATCTTTCTTGTGAATTCCAAAGTTCTGGTCAAAATTAATTTGTCAGAATGTCTCTAACCTTTGAAGTTAAAAATAGGCATCTGGTTAACATGAGCATATGGGAAAAAAATAAAAATAGAAAAATTGAACCCATAAAACGGAAAACGGTCTCGATTTTAACTCGACATTTGGATGGTAAGTGTTAAAGGTTTAATTTGTTATTTCGAGCACAAAATTATCTATATATATATATTAAAATTTTCAACTTCTAGCCATAGAAATTGCACTGTTTTGATTACAACACAAAAGCAATTCTAACTACACAAGTACCTAATTGCTGAATCTTATGTTTATTGGACCGTGCATCAACTTGATAGTTGAATAAAGAGAGACCAACTTGACGTCTCTTACTTTAGTATATCTTTATTTAATGCTCAACATGATTTGGATGTTAATACATCCATCCTCAGGAGCTTTCGACTTATTTGTTGAGTTATTTCATGGGTTGTATTGCTCTGGTTCGATGTGTGTTGGTGTTACGTTGTGGTTTGGCTGTGGTGGTGTGGTAT